>OLRM01000007.1_pt1 | contig 268343 bp, 251 predicted proteins | sample 1643211 | NCBI WGS metagenome assembly OLRM01 (sample SAMEA3136690, study PRJEB25190) | human gut metagenome | biome: human gut; feature: human-associated habitat; material: faeces | place: Austria | collected 2013
AAAGTAGAAGCGGAGAAAAAATCAAATTGACAAGCATTGATGAATTGCTGGGAGTGGTCAATGAAGAGTCTGCAATGGAAATAGAAATCAACAGAATACATGCATTTAAAGATCATCCTTTTAAAGTATTGGATAATGAAAAGATGGCAGATTTAGTAGAGAGTGTAAAGACCTACGGGGTACTGACACCAGTTTTATTAAGATCTGATGGTGAAAATGGATATGAGATGATCTCAGGTCATCGAAGAATGCACGCGGCAGTTATAGCTGGTTTGGCAACAATTCCTGCAATTGTGAGAGATTTATCCGATGATGATGCGGTCATTGCTATGGTAGATGCCAATATCCAACGCGAAGAGTTACTCCCGAGTGAAAAAGCATTTGCTTATAAGATGAAACTGGATGCGATGAAGAGACAAGCTGGAAGACCGTCTCAGAAGAATTCTGGTCAAAATGACCAGAATTTTGGAAAGGTATCACGTGATGTTTTAGCGAAAGAAGTTGGAGAAAGTTCAAAACAAATTCAGCGCTACATTCGCCTTACAGAATTGATTCCAGAATTATTAGATATGGTAGATGCAAAAAAATTGAATTTTACCATTGCCGTTGATATTTCCTACATTGAAAAGGAAATACAGAAATGGATCTACGAGTATATCCGTGATACAGGATTTGTTAAACCAAAGCAGATTACAGCTTTGAGAAAGCAGTTGGAAAAAGGACCGGTGAACCAGGGATTTATGATTTGGATTTTCAATAGCTGCATAGCAGTAAAAGCACCGGAACGAAAAGTGGTGTTATCAGGAAAGAAGCTCACAAAGTATTTTCCGGAAGATTATTCGGAAACGGATATGGAAAAGGTGATTGAGGCATTACTGGAACAATGGAAAAGAGAACAGGAATAAGGGTTGTCAAAATAAGACAACCCGAAGAAAGAAGAGATACAGAAGTTTAAAAAAAGGACTTCTATGAGAGAAAGGAAGGGAGGAAGATACATGGACAAAAAAATGAATTTTAAATATTTTTATGGAACAGAAGCAGACCAGTTTAGTTTTTACAGAATACCAAAAGCGTTATTTACCAATGAGTGTTTTAAGGATCTTTCCAGTGATGCGAAGATCTTATACGGTTTGATGCTGGACAGAATGTCTTTATCCATTAAGAATCAGTGGTTTGATGAAGAAAATCGGGCATATATCTATTTTTCCATTGAAGATATCATGGAATTATTGAATTGTGGCAGAAATAAAGCGGTGAAATCTCTTCAGGAGCTGGATGATGAAAAAGGGATAGGTTTGATCGAAAAGCGCAGACAGGGCTTTGGAAAGGTTACGATCATCTATGTAAAATCATTTATTCAGGAGAAATGTGAGGAACAGAAAAAAGAAAAATCAAAGATGGTGAAGTTTATAAATCAAACTTCTGTAGAGGAAGAAGAGACAGAAGAAGTTTACATTTCAAACTTCAAGAAGTCCCAAAAACAAACTTCAAGAAGTCCCGAAAATAAACTTCAAGAAGTTTACATTTCAAACTCTAATAATACTAATATTAACAATACTAATCTTAGTGAGAATAAATCTAATCATATCGTATCTGCAGATGGGATAGGATCCGAAGAGGATGAGATGGAAACGTTACATGCGTATCAATCTCTGATCAAAGACAATCTGGATTATGATTCTTTGTTAGTGAGTCATCCTCATGACAAAAATCAGATTGATGAAATCGTGGATCTGATCGTAGAGACTGTTATGTGTAAGAGTGATAAAGTACTGATTGCAAGCAACTGGTATTCAGGAGCCTTGGTAAGAGGAAAATTCATGAAGCTGGATTATTCCCATGTAGAGTATGTGCTGCATTGTCTGGAAGGAAATACGAGTAAAATCAAGAATATCAAGAAATATTTACTTGCGGCATTGTTCAATGCACCTTCAACAATCAGTGGATATTACCGAGCAGAAGTAAATCATGATATGCCGTGGCTGGCAAGATAGGAGGACAGATATGGGTATTTTAAAAGTGGCAGGAAAAGTGTTATTGATTCCATTGTGGTTTATCATTTCGATCATAGGTGTCGGAGTGAAGCTATTAGTACATATGGTGGCAGTCGCAAAAAAAATATTGGGATTTGGAATTATGGCGCTGTTCATTGGAACAGTAATCTGTTATCAAGACTGGCTCCAGGCAGCTTTTCTGGCTTGTATGGGAGGTGTTCTGATTTTTATTTTATTTGCTGGAGAATTTATAGATACTGTAATCGACTTGCTTAGAGAAAAAATATGTGCATTGATTTTAGGTTAAAAAAGATGATGATAGTTGAAAGAGTCTTAGTGATTTCAGATGAAAATAAGGCCTCTCCACTTTAGGGAAACACATAGATTTAGCGGCAAATTATGGATGGCATCAGGTATTTTATGTATGCTTTGTGGACTTTTTGGGAAAAGCATGGCTGCATTGGTTGTGTATATTATAAGCATTATGGCAGCTGCAATCATTAGCATTCTCTACTCCTACTTTTTTTATAAGAAAAAGCTGGCAACCGGAGAAGGCTTAAAAATTCAGTATAATACAAAAAAGTGTGATATATCTGATCATCGCAATTTCCGCTATTGTGTTTATTATATGGACTTTGTTTTGGGGAAGCATTCAGATTCGTTGTAATGATCGTGATTTTAACATTGAAGCAAAAGGATGGAATGATTATACAGGGAGTATTCGCAAATTGATAGCATTTCTTATGAAGAAAATGTATTGCAGAACGATAATGATTACAGAACTAATGGTTTTGGAAACCTGAAGTATGCTATGGGTAACTTCAAAAACGATATCTTCGGAGATTATATCCGCTATACTCATGCCTCCTGCCATTCATATGTTGTCGTGAACATAGATGGAAAAATATTAGTTGTAAATGGGGAAAATGATGCAGAGATAAAGGAAATCTATCAGAGAATAAGTGAGAAGGTGTCAAAGGGGGAATGTCTAAAAAAGTGTGTAAGTAAGTTGTCTGATAATTTTTCTATTACCTGCTTGATTACCCTGTTTTAAATACCGGATTGTCAGTCAAGGTAAGGGTTACAGCCTTGACTGACAATTCTGGTATTTGACAAAATTTGGAGTGCAGGTCATCAGAACTTACACAGTTTCTATTACACTCTCGTCAAAGGAAAGAAAATAGTTGTCGGAAACGCTGAGAAGAAATTATTCTCAGTCAAATAACAAATTATTCTATTTTTCTCATTTAGCAAATCTGTTTTAATAGCGTTGACAAATGTGAAAATGGAACGCTACATTGAATGCTGTGCAAAAGTCACCTCGAAAATCGTTCCCCCAGTTTTGCCTGATTTGATACAAATACTGCCATCATGTACTCTAACGATTTCACGGACAAAAGCAAGACCTAGCCCTACGCCACCCAGTTCCCGGCTTCTGGATTTATCCACACGGAAGAATGGCTCGAACACTCTCTCCCTAAGCTCCTTTGGTATTCCGCTTCCCGTATCTTCTACAGACAGATAAACATGCTTGTTTCTCTGATATGCGGTTACTGTAACCTGTCCGAGCGGATGATTATATTTGATGGCATTCTCAACCAGATTGTATACAAGCCTGTAAATAAGGATATCACTGCCTATCATAGTGGCATCCTCACATTTTCCAATCAGCTTTATATTCTTTTCCACGGCAAGAGGCTCAAGGTCTGCCAAAACCTCTTCAACAATAGCATCCAATATAATTTTATCATCCCTTCCCACCGTCTGAAGCTCACTCATGTCAAGAAGAGTCTTTACCATCCTGTTTAATTTATCATTTTGTTCCGTAACCATTTTTATGGTCTGCAAAGTGTCTGCATCATTTCCCGGGTGAGAGGCAGAATTATATAAATCAAGCTGTACCTGCATTAACGCTAATGGAGTACGCAGCTCATGTGCTGCATTTGCAGTAAACTGTCTCTGTATCTCAAATGCTTCCGACAGACGCTCAAGCATCTTATTATAAGAAATACCCAGCTGGTTCAGTTCCTTAACATTGTTTTCCTCTATTCTTGAATCAGACAGATTCTGAGCCTGTACCTCTTCAATTTTATCTGAAAACTCCCTGATTGGTCTGAGTGCATGCCCGCTTATAAAATAAGTGACGACACCTCCCAAAAGCGCCAGCAAAACCGTGATTATCAGACTGTTTCTTTTATAGTCGGCCTTATTATTGTACACCTGAAACGAAAATTCATCCGCAAACTCATCCCACTTATCGTCCGGTATGCTGATATATATTTCATCTGATTTGTTTCCTTTTTCATCCCACTGTGACTCTACCGCATCCTGCAGAGAATCGATGTAATGTACACCATTTTTATAGACAAACATAGTCAGGCAGCCACATATAATAGCAATACACAATGTAGTAATGCACGTAAGTCTCCACTGTAGCGACATTCTTTTCATCTGTCAGACTCCTCTCGTATTTTATAGCCTTCACCTACCTTGTTCTGAATGAGATCATATCCCAGCTTCGCCTTAAGCTTTTTTCTAAGTGAAGACATATGTACCCTGATTGCTCCGCTAAAGCTGTCTGCCGTGGCATCCCACACATGCTCTATCAGCTCCTCCTGACTCACCGGTCTGCCTATATTGATAAGTAAATATTCCAAAATACCATTCTCTTTTCTTGTCAGTGGAACCGCCTCTTCTTTTGCATATGCCTCGCGTTTAATCGTATCAAACTTTATTTCTCCGCATTTAAGACATATATCATTCTGTACAAATTTCCTTCTTGTCAGGCTTCTGATACGTGCCTCAAGCTCCTGCAGATGGAATGGTTTTTCCATGTAATCATTTGCTCCTGCATCCAGTCCCTCTACCTTATCAGCAATCTGACCTCTTGCAGATAATATCAAAACCTTAGTTTCATCATTGTATTTTCTAAGCTCCTTAAGAAGCTCCATGCCATCCATCCCCGGCAGATTCAAATCCAAAACTATCAGATCATAATTCTCCGACAGTATACATTCAAGAGCCTCTTTCCCATCATAACAGGTATCCACCTCATAACCGGCAGCATACAGACTCTTTGCAACCATATCACATATTTGTTTCTCATCCTCAACAATTAATAATCTCAAAATGTTCTCCTGCTTCTTAACAATAATTTTACAACCTATATTGTATAATACCAAAGTCAGCTGGTCAACAATACAACAAAAAGGAGCAACATTATGTTGAAATACCAAAAAACATGTCAAATCATTCTGCTTATCCTTGGTGTATCCATGATAAGCTATGGTGCAGTCAGAGGTGAGGCGGCTACAGTGCTTGGTAAAGCAATAAAACTATGTTTGGAGTGTGTCGGAATTGGATAAGGAAAAGAAATTACTATCAAGAAAACTGGCAAAAATACGTGGCTGGATACAGGCCGCAGCAACGCTGCTGACCAATATTCATATTCCAAATTTATTTAAGGGTAAAATATATCAGGGCAATGCAAAAACAGTATGCGTACCCGGATTAAACTGCTACTCCTGCCCTGCCGCGACAGGAGCCTGTCCAATAGGGGCATTTCAGGCAGTTGTCGGATCATCAAAATTTAAGTTTTCATACTACATAACCGGATTTTTTATTTTACTCGGTGTAACTCTCGGCAGATTTATATGTGGTTTTTTGTGCCCATTTGGATGGTTTCAGGATTTACTTCATAAAATCCCCGGAAAGAAATTATCCACAGCCAAACTAAAGCCTCTTAGGTACCTAAAATATGTCATTCTTATTGTTTTTGTTATACTTCTTCCGATGCTTGTAACGAACTCTATAGGAATGGGAGACCCGTTCTTCTGCAAATATATCTGTCCTCAGGGTATTTTAGAGGGTGCTATACCGTTATCTATTGGAAATGCTGCTATCCGTTCTGCGCTGGGAAAGCTTTTTTCTTTCAAGTGTATGATTTTAATTGCAGTGATTGTACTAAGTATCTTATTTTACAGGCCCTTCTGTAAATGGATTTGTCCGCTTGGAGCAATCTACTCATTATTTAATAAGGTCAGCCTGCTCAAAATCACCGTTGATAGCAGCAAATGTGTCGGATGCGGTCAATGCTCAAAGGCATGTAAGATGGATGTGGATGTGTGTAAGACACCGGATCACCCCGAGTGCATACGCTGCGGTGCCTGCATAAAGGCCTGTCCGAAGGACGCCATCTGCTACCGGTTTATGGGAAAATCATGTCAAAAAAATGACAACAGATAGCTATTAAACATTTTACTATTATTTTAAAGGAGAAATTACTCATGAAAAACAAATTATCATTTATTTCTATTTTTACACTCTGCATAGCATTATCACTTACAGCATGTGGCGTAAAGCAAGCTTCCACAACAGATTCTAAGAACACTCAGACTGAAGCCGGCTCAGAAGCATCCGGCAAATCAGATTCCAGGCTTGATGATTTATATCAGCAGGAAAATCAGCTTTTTGCAGATCACGCTGATGTGTGGAACAAGGCATTTGGCATGATGAACAAAAGTGACGCCGATCCAAACGGAAATTATGCTGATTATCTTGCCGGTACCGTAGAATCAAACAAGAATTCATTCACAGACGATGAGCTTAAAACACTTAATGAGGATATTGAAACCATACGAAAAATCGAGGAACAGATAGCAGAGCTTGAAAACAAAAATACATCATCAGACGATAACAAGAAGGACAGCTCTAATGCCTCATCTGTATTCAGTGATTTTTCCGGTGAGGATTTTGATGGCAATAAGGTTGATGACAGCCTGTTTTCCGGTAATGCAGTAACAGTCGTCAATTTCTGGTTTACCGACTGCAAACCATGTGTCGCTGAATTATCCAAGCTTAACGAATTAAATGATGCTATCAAATCAATGGGCGGAGAAGTTGTTGGCATCAACACTGAGACCTTCGATGGCAATAAAACAGCTATCAAAGAGGCTACCCCTGTTCTTGAAAGCCAGGGTGTCAAATATCGTAATCTGTCAATTGACTCCTCTAGTGCTGCCGGTAAATATGCCTCAGAAATAATGGCCTTTCCAACAACTATACTTGTTGACAGAAATGGCAATATTGTAGGCGACCCAATGCTCGGCGGAATTGATAACAAGGACAACTATGATGCCCTTATGAAGCAGATTCAGTCTGTAATTGATGCAGACAGCACAAATAAATAGAGATCTACATATAAAAAGGGGATGCGAAAAAACTCAATCGAGTTTTTTCACATCCCCTTGTTAATGAAGAGTTTGTCATTTATCAAATATTAAGAATCTTATAAATTAATTTTATCTAATTCACCAAACAGTTTAGATTTTGCAGCCGGCTTGATTCGCCAAGCATTTCCATGATTCTTTCCGGTATATTTTCCAGATTTAGAAGTATATCCTCTCCAATCATATGTGATAATTCCTGTTTTTATAAGGGAAAGAAATGTCATAAATTGAGGAGCTCTTGAAAATTCAATATCTGTATATTTAAATTGAACAATTCCATTTTCTGTTCTTGTGCTTGCTTTAAACCATAGTGTTGAAGGATGTTTTTCATATAGCTGTTTTTTCAAATCTTCAAATTTCCAATATGCCGTTTCTATGGTTTTACCGGTGAGTGCCTTTTTTTTCATTAGAGAAACTTTGGAATTTCCTTCATCAACTTCCAAAAAGAACCCTTGATTATTTTGCGGATAATCGGCAGAACCTATAGTAATATATAAACTGCTAGAATCAGGATGCTTATCTGAATCATATCCATATAAACGGGCAAAAGCAGAAACTCTACTTCGATCATTTGGTTCAAATTCAGCAACTTCTGTTCCTTCAAAGCAAGGCCGGAGAGTAAATAGTGTATCAAGAGTTTTTGCTCCTTTGGCTTTTAATTCAATAAGTCCATCCAAATCAGCGCCTGGATTATTATTTGTAGGAACGCGAAGCAAGCTTTCTAAAGTATCCCCGACATCTTTAGGTGCTATGCTACCAGAACCTTTAGAATTGTTATAAAATCCGCCATGGACAATTTCTCTAAGACGAGGTTTAATTTCATTAAATTTCTGAGTTATAGGATCAGTTCCTACAGCTGTACAAATATCTTCTTCCGAAGGTGAATTATGAGTTAAATTGATAATGAAAATCTTAGGTTGATCATATTCATCCATATATACGGATATATAAAGAAGATCTCCTTCGTTCAAAATTCCATTTTGACTTTTTCTTTTTATAGTTTCAATAGAAAAACGTCGATCACCTCTTGCATTGTTTACTCTATAAAATTTCAATTTTACAGACTGTACACTATTGGGCAGAATGAGGATACTTGAAAAGTCGATACCATTAGATCCTCCATTTTCTAACATTTCATAGTTCACGATATTGTGATTTAATAACATCTCGCGAAAATATTCATTGGCATCCAAATTGTTTTTACCGATCATAGTTGAAGTTAAACGTAATAAAACATAATCAGTATTTCGAACCTTTTGTATTCTGTTGATGATTGTTAATTCATCCTTATAAGGTGTAAAAATCATATGTCATCCTCCTCTTTTTGTTTAATAATAATTTTGTCAATTTCGGTTTTAAATAACTCTGAGAGAGAAGTATTGGAATATTCAGCAAATTGATGTAAAGTACTAATGGTAGGATTGTTTCGACGTCCATTTATAATATGTGATACGGTAGTTGAATCAAGGGCTATTAATGATTGTTTAACAGAGGTGGCTTTGAAATTCACCCTGAAGACATGCATATAATCTTCATCTACAAAAGAAAAATTCTTCCGATATTGTTCATCTTCAAACAATCGATTAAATAATAAAAATACAGGTACATCGAAAAAATGAGCAAATTTTACTAATGTTTTAATCCTAAAGTTTTGAGAGCCACTGAGCATTTTAGAAAGATTCATTCGATCATAGTTAAGTTCTTTAGCTGCTTGCTTAATGGACCAGTTCTTTTGATTAATTAAAATTTGTAGATTTCGACCAACAATAGATTTTTCATCTGGTAAATACATGTATCATTCCTCCTTTATTGCAATTATAATGTCATATATGGGGAAAAGCATTGGCATATAAGCAACATATTTAAGGGAGAATTGGCATATAAACATCTTTTAAAGAGGTGAATTTGAGAAAACAAAAAAACAGCTAATAAAAGTAGCTGTTTTTAACAAAATGATATATATTAAAAAGACGGATATCCATTGATTAAATTATCATGAATATCCGTCTTTTTATAAAACTTTTTTTATTTCAAGAGCGACTGCTTTTGCTAATAATGGCGGAACAGCATTGCCTACTTGAGTATATTGTGGAACTTCTTTGCGCCGGAGTAAACCACCGGTTGTTCTTTTTCCAAGAAATTCAAAAGAATCATCAAAAGATTGGCAGCGTGCCATTTCTCTAACACTAAATGTCCTTGGTTCCCATGGACTAATATAATCATCCGCTATTGTTACAATGGTAGCAGATGGTTGATTAGGATCCCATCGCTGACGTATGTTTTTTTTGGTAAGAAGAATTTCAACTAGTTCTTTGCACGCTCCAGATTGTTTGAATATAGAAACGATTTCTTCTGGTGATAAATTAGTTTTTTCGCAACAAAGATTTATCAATGCGGGCTTTTCTGAAATATCAATACCCTGTTCCATGATGCGCTTTTTTAAATTTGAACCAGATTCGCCAGGTGCAAATAATTCAAAACGTTCTCGAACAACATCTGTTTGTCTTGACAATTCTGTATTTAGGAGTTTTTTTGATGGTATCGGCTTGCCATCTACTCCTGGAGTACGTCCATTAATACTGTCTTGCTGATATTTGGTATGTGTTGGATTGACAGCATGCCTTTTTCGAGAATCAGTAATTAAATCTCCGATTGCATCTAATAAACTCAACTGCTCATTAGGTTTTACTGTTGGTTCAGGATATTGAGGTGGTGTTAAACCTCTGCGATATCCAATAAAAATAATTCGATTTCTTCTTTGAGGAACACCATAGTCTGCAGCATTTAGTATTCTAGGTTCAAGCGTATCATAACCAATTTCGCTTAATTCACTTCGAAGAATAAAAGGAGTCACGCTTCCATCAGGGTACTCAATACCAGTAATCCCTTTATAGCCTATAAATTGCATGTCAACAAAACCTTCAACATTTTCGAGAACAATATATTTGGGTTTAATTTCATTAACCACTCGTACATATTCTCCAAAAAGCATATTGCGGGGATCAGATTTATCTCGGCGTCCTGCACGTGAAAAGCCCTGACAGCTAGGTCCTCCAATCATTAAGTCAATTTCTGGCATCTCTTTGCCTTTAAATATTTCTAAATTTGTTATATATTTACGAATATCATTGCCAGTCAAATCCCTGATATCAGAACGTTCAAACCAAGTGTTTTTACCCTGTATAAGTCCAAGCTGTTCGTGTCGGTGAGTATATGTTAATTCGACCATATCACTAATATCTGAACTAAACAAAATGTGGAATCCAGCTTGGATTAAGCCTTCTGAGCAACCGCCAGCTCCGCAAAATAGGTCAACCGCATAGGGCATATTTGTAACTCCTTTCTTATTTAGATAGACATATTTTATCATGTTCGTATATAAAAGTCCAGGACTTTTTAAATATGTTTTACGGCTATAATTTTATCATGTGCAGTTCAGAAAGTCCAGGCCTGTTTATTCTTAAAGAAACAAGAATATGCTTTGACTTGATTATATGTTATATTACAAATAAGCAATTATATTTGAATTCTAAAAAGGAGGGATTTTGTGCAAACACAGGAAATTAATAGAATTGTTCAAGATCTTTTACAAAGAGGTTATGAGGGGACTTATTGGGATTATAAAGAAGATTACACAGATTGTAAGGAAGATAAGTTAATTGACATCATATGTATGGCAAATAATATTGATGGCCGGGATGCATATCTGATTTATGGTGCTAATGATGATGGTATAGTAACTGGAATTGAAAATACAACTTATACAAGATATACGACAAAATCAGTGACAGAATTTTTAAGATCAAAACCATTTGCCGGTGGATATGTACCTAAAGTTTCGGTACAGATAGTAGAAATAGAAAATCATGAACTTGATGTTCTGATTATACATAGTACAAGAAATACGCCATATTTTCTTGCAAATAATTTTTCACAGAGTCATGATAGAAAAAAGCACCTTGTAGCGGGAGCAATATATACTAGAGTGAATGATATAAACACTCCAAGAAATCAAACAGCAAGTTATGAGCATACAGAATATTTGTGGAGAAGACGATTTGGAATGGATATGACACCATCAGAAAAATTCTTATATTTTTTGGAAAACACACAAAATTGGTCGGAAACGAAATGGGACATTGATAAGCATAGTTACTGCAAAAAATCGCCAGAATATCAATTATATGCATTAGAGTCAAATGACGCATATGAAACATTAGCTTATTTTTATGACGATGAAAGGATGCAATATGCTCCTTTAGAATTAAGGTATTTAACAACTACCTTATATGAAACGGAATTATGGTATATGGATATGGGAAGATGTTTAATTCCTAAACCCGAAAAGAAGTATATGATAGAACAAGGTTTATTTTATTATTATATAGAATTAGAATCGTTAAATGGTAAACTGTTACCTTTATTTGCATATGGGAAAAAACAATGTAATAATCGCTCGGGTCAGCAAATGCCTGTCCTAATTTTTGAAACAGAAGAAACTAGATTGTCGTTTGAAAAATGGGTAAAAGAAAATATTGAATTAAAAAAATCTTATTCTGAAGAGATGAAAAAAAGTGCTATTTTTCAACACATCAAAGACAAAGAATCGAAAGATGGATCACCGGTATGTGGAGTATTAGAAGTAGCGATATCATTCAAATATTATAAAACATGGTGTTCACTTGAAGAAAAATGATGCTATAAAACAGATAAAAAGACAGAATTACAGAAAGGTGAAATAAGGAATTATTCCAAGGTCTCATCTTTCTGTTATAAGCAATTATTCTAATTCTGCTCCTAGTTCATGCATCCAGAAAGATGCTGCTTCATACTCCCTGGGCTCTGAGAGTACCGGTACGGTAAAGAGTTCAACCGGAACACCAAGTGTTGATGCGAAGAGTTTCATAAGATCCTCTTTCGGTGTCCGGATATCGCTTTCATACTGAGCAATCCGGACATCAGCACAGCTGTCGGGAAATCCAACAGCCATGCCAAGTTCTTTCTGGGTGAGATGATTTTTCTGTCTTAAGTGTTTTAATTTTCTTCCAAATGTAATCATAGTATTATTCTCCTGTGCTTCCGAAAGCCCCGGTTTCTCGTTCTTCACCAAGATCCAGGACAAAGTCTGCAATCACGACTGGTGTGATCACCAGCTGACCGACGCGTGTGTCTTTAAAAATGGTCTGAGAAGATGTGCTCACGTTGCTGATAATGGCATGGATTTCTCCACGGTAACCGGAGTCAATCGGTGGAAGTTCGCATACCAGTCCTTTTGCTGCCATGCTGCTTCGTGGAAAGACATATCCGGCAAATCCATCCGGTATGATGAGACCGAATCCAAGCGGAATTCTTGCAACCTCGCCTGGTTTTAATATGCAATCATAAGGCATGAATACATCAGCACCGGCATCATTTTCATGTGGTCGGAAGGGATGATGATCTGCTTTCAGACCAAAGTCAATCAGTTTAATCTTTATAGCTGCTCACCTCCTTTTGGATGAGCAATGGATAATCTTCTTTTAAGATATCAGCAGGAGTCCAAATCTTTGAAATAGGATCTTTACAGGACATCTGTTTTTCCATACAGCTTCCTCTCTGACAGAATGGACCGGTCAGATCCGGTGCAAAAAGGATCGGGCTTAATTTGTACAATCGTTGCCAGATCTGGAGCATCACGATCCTGGTTTCATCCGTATTTCTTCGACAGGTTCTCTGGCCGATCATATGCTTCCACTGGTAAGGTGTCGCACTGATGATCAGTACGTTTCGAAGTCCCTGAGGTGTAGCATATCCGGCTGAATCATGATCAATGCCTAAGGCACAAAGCTCTGCATAGTGATCCAGATCTGACTGACAGCTTTTCTTGTAAATATCCTGAATTTCTTTATCTGCTTTCATGATTCCATATGGAATAGCAAATGCAGCGTGACCGGAATAATTGCTGTACTGCAGAGATGCACTCATGTACTTTACTTCGTTCTGATGTCTTGTGATCTGTGCAAGGAAGCGTCTGCTTGCACCCACAACAGCCACGGTAATGACCATAAATTTCTGTACTGTTGGATGGGGAAGTCCTGCAATGTTTTCGACGGTCTTCTGACTGTAGGATTGATGGTAAAGATCCATCAGATCTGCCATGTTTTGGATCGTATGACCGTGTTGTGTGAGCCTGGCAGCAAAGACCATATTCTGTTCTGCTTCCCGGATTCCATAGCAGTTTAAGATGGCTGTTTCAATGTGATCCATAGGCCTGTTCCTCCTTTACCAGAGCTTTTAAAAGAATCAGATAATTGATGCAGTCTGTGATCTTTTCATCCCACTGTTTCATGTCAAAATGTAACAGAGTGGAATAACACATATCGTAAAGGGATACGACATGTTTCGACATCATACCGGCCAGTGCTGCTTTTGGATCGCAGTTCTGTAAAGCGGCAGCAATCTTGAATGCACTGAGGCGATCGCTATTGTCACCGGTATATTCTTTCTTTTTATGTGCCAGAATATCGGCACACTTTCTCATCTGAAGTTCAAATACAACATTAAATTCTTCTTGTGTCATGTGATAGTTCCTCCTTTGTTTTGTGATAATTATCGTTCGAGATCTTTGGTTTTTGATCTCACTGGTTCCGGAATCTGCATCTGAAGAATGGCATCAACATTCTGATCGGCAGTATCCAGATCTTTTAATTTTTCTTTCAAGCTGCTTATTGCTTCTTCTTCGGAAGCTATCTGCTGTTGCAGTTTTTCTTTTTGTAAAGTCAGGGTTTTTAGGCTTGTCATCTTTCCATCCTGATAAAAGAATCTCAGCCATTCTCTGGCTTCTTCGTATTTCTGTATTTCCTTCGCATGTTCTTTTCGGTACTTTCCTTTGTACTTTGCTTTTGAAAACTGGGAATAAACTTCCTTATTTGCATAGTACTGACCGGTATAACGAATCTTATCGTTGAGGATCCTTAGATCGGATCGATGCTGAGCAACCTGTGTCTGCATTTCTTTTAGTTCCTGCTTTGATGCAAGCAGTGTGTTTTTCAAATCTGACTGCGTATCAAATCCATGTTCCTGCACATAGATAATGGTATTTGCCATTTGCTGCAGATTAGAAAGTTTTACCCGATGAGCATAAGCCGGGCGCTGCATTGCTTTCACATTTGTCTGAAGATTTACAACCAGACGCAGGTGAGATTTGACGTAGAGAATGGCCAAAGGATCCTTGCGTAAGAAGGTCTGTTCCAGGTGTGCTTTTCCATATCGTGTTCCCAGTGCACGTTCAGTAATCCGCTTCTGTCGATCAGGATGAAGATAGCTGTATCTGCCACGATGCTCAATCACAGAGATCTGAAATAGTTCCAGAAGTTTGGATTGGAATTCATCAAAACTATTGGATGTGGCAGCACATTCATCAATCGCATTTCGCAAATATTTCTTCTGTGTAAGGAACACGGTGGATGTTGGTTTGAGACCATCTTCGATGATTTTCTGATTGATCTCATCTAATTTTTGCTGACCATGTTTCTGTGCCATATACTCTTTCTGAGTGATTTTTCTTTCAGCCGGAGCAAGAAGATCTATCTGGTGAAGTCCTTCCTGTTGGCACCGATCCATGACAGTTTTCTTAAAAGTGTTCATGAATTTATCAGTGGAACGATGCTTGTAACCGGCGGCTTCCTCATGTGGTTTATCCATATAAGGCTGCCTTTCCACTGCAGTTTTTCTCACACTGTTGATAACGATGTGGGTATGGATATTTCCTGATTCATTGTGGCCATCGGTGTGAGTAACCACCAGCGCCTGATATCCGGGAAACATCTGCTTTGCAAGGTCCAAACTGATTGCCTGTGCTCTCTCTCCGGTAAGACCGTTTTCTGTAGCATCGGCTGGATCGTAGCTGATAATGTAGTGGTGACTTTTGATATCTTCACGTTTCTTATTTTTGTGAAAATGATCATTTGTCAGTTCACATTCCTTGTCAAAAGACATCGAATCACAGTTCAGGCCATCCATATAAAACTCTTTTCGCAGGATGCTTCGTCCGGATTCATCTACAATCTTTTTCCCGGTTTTTTCATCATGTTCAAACAGAAGGTAACTGATAGCAGCTGAGTAATTTGCATTTCTGCTTTTAATGTGTTTTACGATTGCCATTCATACCACCTGCCAGTTTCAGTACTTCTTTTCTCAATAGGAATAAGTCGGTGATGCACTGATGGATTTCATTTTCTATAGCACGTGACTGACTACCACCACTGTTAAAATGCTTGGCGATCTGATTGAGATTCGATCCAATCTTTCCATATTCACTGACCAGTTTTCTGAGATCATTCATGTCTGCAACAACTTCAATCTGATAATTGATTTGCTTTTCAAGTAGTAGTTTTCTCAGATATTCTGATCGGCTAATGGACAAACAAGCTGCACCTTGATCTAATAAATCCAGTTCGACATCTGTAAGACGTAATCCTATAAAATGTCTGTGATTCAGTTCTTTATCTTTGTTTTTTGTTCTCATACTCCTCCTTCCGCTGAGACTATTCCTCCCACTGGGAGTCCACGTATTTCAATATTGGCTGTCCCTTCCGATATTAGAAATAGTGCTGTGAACACCTTTAGGTGGAACCAACAGACAAGTGAAACGTCTGTTATTGAGAGGGTATGGGGAGATCCCCATCAAGATAAATCCCATAGGAGAACAGGATGCCAAATGGCAATACTGTTAAACATGGGTGGATCTTGCTCTTGAAAAATTTACCCTCTCATATAACGAAAGGCTCAGAGGTGAAAATACAGGGTGAGATAGAAAAAAAACAAAAAAACTGTTATACTACAATTCAGGATTAATCAAAAAAGTAAAATAGAAGGGGAGATTATGAATGTATGAAATTTCCATAGGTGAATTGCTGGAAAACCAAAGAAAAGAAAAAAGATATTCCAAATCTATGGTTTGTAGAGGTCTTTGCAGTGTTACTGCGTTGTCTAGATATGAGAATGGATTAAGAGTACCAGATAAGTTTTTGCTTGAATATCTGTTGCAAAGGTTAGGCTGTGATTCAAAGCAATATGAGATGATTATCAGCAATGAAGAATATTATGAAATGAAGCAACAGAGGAAAATAGAAGAGTGCATAGAACAGAAGAAATATTTGGAGGCAGAAGCTGAAATAAAAAACTATAAAAAAATGGCATCTATCTCAAAGCCAATTCATGAACAATATGTTTTTTACTATTCTGGATTGGTAAAAAAATATATAGGGGAATATATGCAGGCAATAGACTGTTTTGAGAAATCTATATCAAAAACTGCTATTCAAAAGGAATATAAGCAAGGTGGGCAAGAGCTGTTATCCTTTATGGAGCTTAAGGTCTTGAGAGAATTAGGAGACTGCTATCAGGAAGTCAAAAGAACGCAGGATGCACAGAAGATATATTCAAAACTTCAAGAATACCTTGAGAGTCATTCCTATATTTCTTTAGAACTGGAACAGTTTTATTATGGTGTTTTATATAAGATAGCAGAACAGGAGTATCAGAACTATAATTATGGAACTGCATATGATTTCATTCAAAAAACATATGTAGGGATGAAAAAACACTATTTGGTCAGATCTATGAAAGAAGTATTGGAGTTAAAGATGGCGTTGGAAGAAAAAATGAATTTTTTAACAATAGAGTCAAAGAAGGATTATAAAGATAAGATTATGGCACTGAAGTTGTTAAAATGTACAAATGAAAAGGAAATGCTTGCTTATATGGAGGAAGAAAATGTCAGAATACAATAGGGGATCTGTAATACGTTATTATCGGAAACAAAAAAATATGACACAGGAAGAACTGGCGGACGGAATATGCGATACTTATACATTAGCAAGATATGAAAGTGGTGGTGTGAGTCCATCAGAAGAGAACTTTCAAAAAATAATGAATAAACTTGGTATGTCAGAAGAAACAATTCTTTTCAATTTACAGACAGAAGATGCCAATATTGCAAAAGTCAGGAATCGGTTATTATGGCTATTTGAAAAAGGGGATTATCAAGGGGCAGAAAATGAAGTAAAAGAAATTATTAGCAAAAATCAGTTGCCATTGATGTATGTTGAAAACAGACAATTTCTTTATCGGATAAGTCTTGTAGTAAAAAATAATAGTGGAAAAATAGACTCAGTTAATTATATTTTATCTTTGGAAAATTTACTGAAAGAGAGTTTTAAAGATTATAACAGTGAAAAATTTATTAATAAATATTTTTACACCGAGAATGAACTATTAATTTTAAATGACATCGCAATCGCATATGGAGAGGCAGGAAATTATGAAACAGCTTGTAGAATATTCTCCAGTGTCATTCAACAGATGGAGAAGGTGTCTTGCATGGATGGCTATAAGCCTTATTATCTTCTCATGTTAAATTACGCCAATATTCTTGGGTTACATCGGCAGTATGATGATAGTATCGAGATGTGCAAAAAAGGGATTTCCTGGCTTTTGAAATGGGAAAAAGGGAATTGTCTTTATAATTTCATTTACAATATTGGGTGGAATTATATAGAAAAATCTAAGGAACTTTCTGGAGAAGAGTCCCTTAGATTAAGAAAAATTGGGCTTCTCTATGTATGGGAAGCGTATGAACTTTGCGAACTATATCCAGAACGTAAAGAAAATTTAAATTATATTAAACAATACTTTGAAGAAAATCAAACGATTTATTTTTGAGGAGGAAGGTTACAAGACGGAGTTGGTATATTATCTTCACCATTATCAATTTCACCCCCATCATTGTTTGTATTACAACAAATAATGCGGGGATTATCAGCCGTGTAACCTTGAAAACTAGAAAAACCTTTTGGGCAGTTCATTGAAAGAATTGCCATGCAGCATCCTAAAATTATTTTTTTTCTCATATTCTTCATCCTTCTTTCTTTTCTGAAAGTTATTGTAAAATGAATTTGCTAAGTTGGCAATGACGTAGTCGGTTAAATTTTATATGACCAATAAAGTCATTTTTTATTCTAGAATAGGGAGATACAATGAGTTCATCTTCTTAAAACCCAGATCATTATATTGTAGAAGATACATAGATAACCTTTAAAATATAATGCCGGGGAGATTATATAGAGGGTAATTAATTCGGGAAAGAAGGTGAACATAATGATTAAAATCTTAGGACGTCCGAGCGTAAAGAAATATATGCGTAACCCATATCATATTGATAATCCATATGGGGCATCATATTAATGCAAGGATATGAAAGAAGGAATCAGCCTACTTATAGTTTTGGATAAGCAGGCTGATTCTAATATTATGATTTGAGAAAAATAAAGGTTGAAGATATATTTTTGTAAAGGGAGAAATAAAAATATGGATGAGTATTCAATGAAAAGATATCAGATATTAGAAAAAGAAAATGAAGAAAATAAAATTATAATATGGCCGGATGTTCCGTACTGGCTGTATGTTAATAATGATACTCAGAAAATAATACAAATTATTTCTGAACATTCAAACTTTAATGAGATGGCAAAAGCAGTTAAATTATATTTTTCGGAAAAAGTTTATGAAGATGAACTGCAATCACTATTTGAGGAACTGTGTGAGGCAAAGGTAATTGAACATGGAATGGAAGACGAAGAAATAAAAGATCCTAATACACATTATATAATTCGAACCGTTACCTTAAATATTACAGACAAATGTAATTTGTTTTGTAAACATTGTTATATCGGTGCATCTTCTAGAAAAGTACAATTTATGAAATTGCAGGATGCTAAAAAGGTTGTTGATGCAATTTGGCCATATATGAATCCGTCATGTAGCTTTATTGTGTCTGGAGGTGAGGCTTTATTAAATCCAGATTGTATTGAGATTCTTGAGTATATTACGTCTAGAGGAAAGGGAAAAATTAATCTAGTTACGAATGGAACTACCATTACTCCAGAATTAGCAGATAAATTATCAAAAATTAGAGGGTTGTCGATTCAAGTATCATTGGACGGGGCGACAGAAAAAGTGCATGAAGCTATTAGGGGAAAAGGAAGTTATAAGAACACAATGAGAGGATTGCAGCTATTGGCAGAAAGAAATCAGAGAATAATTTTGTCTCCTATGGTTACAGAAGGCTTGTTAAATGAACTAGAAGAATATTTTGAGATAGCTAAAAGAGTAAAGGCTGTTGCAGTTTTTCTTCAACCTATTAATAACGTAGGAAGGGCACGGGAAAATGGAATGAAACGTGTGCGAGATGTATTGGTTTTAAATAGGTTAGTTGAAATTTATGAAAAAAATCCAGAAATACTAAAATTTGTTCCGGGTTCGTTAGAAGCGAAATATATATCAAGTATTTGTTTATTAAGCAAATGCAATAATTGTGGTGTTGGTTCGACTACTTTAGCTATTCAACCAAATGGAGATTTATATCCTTGTCCTAACAATATTACTGATGAAATGAAGTTAGGTAATATATTCTGTGATGATTTTGATAAAATATGGAATGATTCTAGTATATTGAAAGAATTGAGAGGCATTGATGTTGATAAAAACTTAGACCAAGAATGTCGAGATTGTCCAGTGAAGCATTTTTGTGGAGGGGGATGTAGAGGAGTTACTTATCAAAATACGGGAGATATTCACGGAAAAACACCGATATGTGCATTCGAAAAGGAACAAAGAATAGAAATGATTTGGCTTGCAGCAAAAAAGCCACATATTTTTGAACATGAAGTAGTTCACTCACTGGAAGAGGTTAATAATGATATTGTGGAAACTGCAGAGACAGTTTCTTATTTAGAGAGAAACAGAGGTGCTGCTATTGAGTAGAAGTGAAGTGATAAAGAGTTTCTTCACTGGTTTTTTAACTCTGTGTCTCGTACTGGTATCTACTATTATCAGTACTTTTAAGACAGGGGTTGGAGCAGTGATCGACACTGCTTTAATATCAATTTGTTTGTTAAAAGTTTTCCATGCGTTGTCAAAAAAAACAACTGCTTTAGCAGATTGCTTTGCTAGAGCATTTCTCTCTTGTGCATCTACTATTGCATTGTATTTTGCAGTGCTATTTTTACAGGGAGGCAAGGTAAGTACAAAGCAGAGTTTTCAATTTGTTTTCATTGCGGTTATATCAGCAATACTTGGAATTCTCTTTTTTTCGACAATGACGGAGTACTTTTCAGAAGAACAATATGCGTTTCCGCAATTAATACCGAGAATTTCAATGATCTCTGCTGCAGAAAGCAGCCATGAAAAAAGGCAGAAAATGATATTATCGGTAATTTTATCATCGGGATATGCGGTGGTTGTTAAAATATGGAAATTAATACCATCTCAAATGATAAGACTAAGAAATAGTTCCATTTTTTTGATTCAGAATAGCTTGTTATATGTTGCCACAGGATATTTTATAGGATATCAGACATGGATAAAAATGCTAGTTGGTTTTTGTTATTCTCTATTACTTTTCTTTTTGCATCCTGTAGAGGATTTTTCGGAACATTTACTTAACCCATATCTATATTCCGTTATTTTGGCATTTTCTCTTACGAATGGGATCGTTGCAATAATGAAAGCAGTAAAAAAATGGAAGCTAACAGTCCCATGCAGGAAACAGCAGGCAAATAAGAAATCAAAGCTGTTTGGAATATTTGTTTTGGTGGGATTATGCTGTATCTATTTGGTGTCTTTTAGTATGTGGTACCCAAATGAGAAACTTCCGATATGGATATTCGTCTGCCTAATCTTTGTAACAGTTATTTCCAGTATGTCTACAGCGATGGGAGTAGCTGAAACAGGTTTTTGGTTTTCTGCCTTAGATGATATTGTTCCCATTTTGTTAATCGCACTTTTACAGCTTCGCAATGTAGATGTGATTTTGCTAGTGCTCACAGGTTTAACCGCTTTTGAAATGTCAGGAATTTATTATACAATTAATTGGCGAGTTACACTTAATTTTTCTATTAAAAAAGAAATGCTGACAGTGTTTAGTATTATAAGCTGTATGTTAGGCGCGATATTAACATTTGGAATTGTTATAATCTTAGCAAAAGGAAATACAATCGGAGGAACAGAATTACCTGTTCCGAACACGAAGGTTCTTGCGATGACAATGGATGGATTGATATCTGCTTTGTCAGAATTTCAATTCCCTGAGTATTTAAATTTTACAGTTTTCTTTATTGCCTGTTTGGTTTGCCTTTTGTTATTGCGTTTAAAAATATCACCTATGACGATCATTGCAGGACTTATGCTTCCGTTTGGTGCATTTTTGGCATTAGGAGGCGGTGCATTACTTTCCTACTGCATGAGAAAAAAAGAGAATAAAAGAATGGAAATTTTCTCAGGCATGGCAATTGGAGAAAGTTTGGTCTCAGCCGTAACTTGTATGATAGGTGCATTTTTTTAATACATCTCGTAGGAATGAATTTAAAAAAATCTTAAGACACCCTGTAAAATCCCTCTTTTTCCTTTCGTTATATAGAAGGATATTTTTCCTTCATATATGAAAGAAGAAAGAGGGGTTTTTTATATGCCAGAAAAAAGATGTTATACCGTAAAAGAAATTCAGGAAATTTTAGATGTGAGCCGCCCGACAGTTTATGCATTATTAAAAAAGAAAGAATTTCGTTGGATCCAGTTGGATGGTGGAAAGTACAGAATTTCAAAAAAGAGTTTTGATGACTGGCTTGATAATCAGCCGGAGTAAAAAATCTGGGATGTTGGTTGAGAGAAAAAGTCGCAATCGACATCCTAATTTTTTATTTGAAAATGATGTATGATGCAGAAAAGAAAGGAGAGTCGATCAGATGAATCAAGTTGTTATAGAAGAAACTTTGTTTGAAGAAGTGCTTTCAGAAATAGAGGAAAACGGTAAATACAAACGACTTCCTCCAAAGGAAAAAACCTGGATGACAGTTCTAGAGATGGGAAATCTTTTGGGACTAAAGAAGACAGGCAGATACTGGCTGGTTCAGAAAAATTATTTTGAATGCAGAGAAATCGCAGGACAGATGAGAGTGAATATTGCTAGCTTTGAAAAGTGGTACGCAAACCAGGTGAAGTATCAGAAAGTAAATGGAGAAGAACCGGGAAAAAATCTGAAAAAATGGTCTTATTCCATATCAGAAGTTGCTAAAATGTTGGGGATTAGTGAAACTACGGTTTATGATCTGATTAAACGTGACGGTATAAAAACAGTTACTGTTGATTACTGGATCAGGATTCCGAAAAAATCTTTTCAGGAATGGTATGAGAAGCAATCAAAGTATCGGACACATAAAGATAGGAGAAAAGATGAGGAACTGGAAGATGCTACAATCACCATGCCAGAAATGGCAAGGCTTTTGGGGATTACAAGAAGTCAGGTTTATGGGATTTTGAAGAATTCTAAATACAGCCATTTTTTTGAAACGATTGTAATAGCAGAGAAGAAAAGAATTACAAAAGAGAGCTTTCAGAAATTTTTAGATGGACAAGATTATTATAAATTGGATTCGGCCAACGATTATGAAGAGTTGTCAATGGAACAAAATTTTAGTTTGGCAAATTACAGGCGAAAGAAATTAGCCAAAACCGGAGACCGTAGCAAAAATGGAAATCTTGGTTATCTGACATTTGACGAGGCAGCATTTCTTGCAAAGGTCAGTAGAGGAATGATTTACAAATGGATTGATGATGGGAAATTTTCGTCAGTAAAGATTGGATATATATCCAGAGTAAAAAGAGATGAATTTGAAGTATGGCTGAAAGAAAGAGAAAGGAAAGGGAATTAATATGGCATCGATTAGAGAACGAAAAGGAAAGTTTAATGTGATTTATAACTATAAGGATGATTCCGGCAAACGGAAACAGAAATGGGAAACATATGACACAAAAGCAGAAGCAAAGAAGAGGAAAAGAGAAATAGAATATAAACAGGAAATGGGATCGCTTGTTGTTAGAAAGTGCAATACATTGTCAGATCTGCTTACAGAGTACGTTTCCCTATATGGAAAAGAAAAATGGGCATTGTCCACTTACGAAGGGAATGTTAGTCTGATCAGAAATTATATTGAGCCTATGATTGGAACTGTAAAACTTTCGGAGATCAATACACGTTTTATGGAAAGATTCTATCAGGGATTGTTGCAGACAAAAGCAGTAGGAAATCCGGTAAAGGGAAATAAGAGAAATGAATATGTGTCAGCGAGTACCGTCAGAGATATTCATAAATTACTCCGCAATTGTTTTGAGCAGGCAATAAAATGGGAGATGTTAGAAAAAAATCCGTGTATCTATGCAACAGTGCCGAAACATAAATCACAGAAACGGGAAATCTGGACGGCAGAAACATTGATGTATGCAATGGACGTTTGTGAAGATCAACGATTGAAGCTAGCAATCAATTTGTCATTTTCCTGTTCCATGCGGTTAGGCGAATTACTTGGTCTGACCTGGGATTGTGTAGATATTTCTCCGGAAGCAATCGAAGAAAATCGTGCATATGTTTATATCAATAAGGAAACACAACGGGTAAAAAAGGAATCGCTAAAAGATCTGGAGGGAAAAGATGTCTTACTGGTATTTCCTTCGCAGCACAAAACCAACACAACTGTTCAGATTTTGAAAACCCCAAAAACAGAAAGCAGTATCCGTAAGGTGTTTCTTCCAAAGAGCGTTGCAAATATGTTGGTTGAATGGAAAGCAGAACAGGACGAAGTAAAAGAAGTGCTAGGAGAGGAATATATAGATTACAATCTGGTGATGGCAACGACATTTGGGAATCCGATTGGTACCGGGGCAATCCGGGGACAATTGAAAAAACTGATCGAAGAGCATAATCTTCCTCCGGTTGTCTTCCACAGTTTAAGACATAGCAGTGTAACCTATAAATTAAAACTGAATGGAGGAGACATCAAAGCGGTTCAAGGGGATTCCGGCCATTCACAGGTGGATATGGTAACAGATGTATATTCCCATATTATTGATGAGGATCGAAGACGAAATGCAGAATTATTCGAGGAAGCGTTCTATGAGAAGAAAAATCTGGATCCAAAGATGCGAGAGGAAACCACAACTCAGACAGTAGATGTGCCGGATGATGTGGATGCAGAGCTGCTTGCAAAAGTATTGTCTAATCCGGAAATGAAAGCATTGCTGGCATCATTGGCGAAGGCAATGAAGTAATGAAAAATAGTGAAAAAATAGTGAAATATTAGTGGTGTGATTTATTACTAAAAAATGTGCAAATACATAAAAATAGGGAGTCAAGGGTTGGTTTAGGGTTTGTCTGAATAAACGAGAGATACGTTAAAAACAAATAAAACAAAATCATAGAAAACGAATAAAAAATTCGGAAACAGAGAAAAATATTGAAGAAATTAATGCTTTGTGGTATCGTTATAGCATAACATATAGTGTGGAATGATGGTTGTAAGGAGAAGAATAAAGATGAGAAGGCCGATTGTTCGTTTGTCATCGTTGCAGTTGACAAATATTAAAAATGTAAAAAAAGGCACTATATATATGCCGAATACTGTAAATAAAATTCTATCAGCGGATAAAGCGGAAATACTTGGGATTTATGGCCAAAATGGTTCGGGAAAAACAGCAATTGTTGATGCCTTGTATTTTTTACAAAAAGTAATGATAGGGGTCGATCTGGATCAGTCATTAGAAGATTACATGGACATGGATTCCGATACTGCTGAAATTTTTGCAGATTTCAATATTTTTATGGATGATATTGTGTTTGAAATAGGATACAGATTAAGTCTTAGCAGAGAAGAAAAAGAAGTTGTTATCAGTCGAGAAACACTAAGTGCTGCAAAAAATGAAAATGGAATCAGAACCAATAAGACTGTATTTATGGATTACCAAAGAGATCAAGCGAATGCCATTTTTAAACCACAGAAAAGACTGGATGAAATACTGGAAGAAAATAAAGAAATAAAAACAGATTTGATTGTAGCACGTAAAATGGCAGAAAAAAGTAATTGCTCTTATATTTTTGGTGAAAGCAGTCGGGAAATATTCTGCAGAGAATATAAAAATGGATTTCAACAATTCTCGGTTATTATTTCTTCTCTGTTTGAATTTGCATTGAAAGATTTATTTGTGATCCGCAATACGCATTCAGGTGTGATTTCCGCCAATTTTGTCTTGCCAATGGCTTTTCGGATTGAAAATGATAGTATTGGAGCAAAAGGGGACTTTGCAGTTTCTTTGACAGAACCAATCTTAGTGGATGAGGAAAGAAAAAATCTGTTAGAGACAATTGTTGAACAGATTAATATTGTGTTATACACAATCATTCCGGGATTGCAGGTAACGATTAGAAATTATGGGAATCAGTTATTGGATAATGGAGAAGAAGGATGGAAGCTGGAACTAATGTCAAAGAGAGAGGACATGAAAGAGATTCCGATCAGAATGGAGTCGGAAGGAATTATTAAAATCATTTCCATTCTGAATGCACTCATACAGGCATTTGGAAATTCTTCGATTTGCCTTGTGATTGACGAGCTTGATTCCGGAATTTTTGAATATATGTTGGGAGAGCTGCTTGATATTTTCAAAAAGAGTGCAAAAGGACAATTGATCTTCACGTCACATAATCTTCGGGCACTCGAAATGATTGATAAGGAAAGCATTATGTTCTCTACTACGAATCCAGATAATCGTTATATCCATATGAAGAACGTAAGGGAAAGCAACAACCTTCGCAATATGTATATCAGAAGCATTACATTGGGCGGTCAATCAGAACAAATTTATGAAGAAACCGATAGTTTGAAAATTGCCAGAGCATTTAGAAAAGCAGGGCGGGGTGTTCGCGGTGAGTGAGAAAAAAGTAATTGCAGTTATTGTAGAAGGAGCGAGTGACGAGGCTGCATTGGGTTCCATTTTAAAAGAATATTTTTCAAGTGCGGAAATTCAGTTTGTGGTAGTTCATGGAGATATCACGACAAAGGATTATACATCAATTGATAATATACTTTCCAAGATTAACAACTTAATTGAATCAGTCAAACAAAAATATGGGTACAAGAGAGAGGATTTTTTAAAAATCATACACATTGTTGATATGGATGGAGCTTTTTGTAATGATGCGATTGTGGAAAAGAATATTGAGGGAGTCAGATATTATCTGGACCGTATAGAAACAAAATATCCGGATTATTTAATCAGAAAGCATACTCAAAAAGCAGAAATATTATCAAAATTATATTCTTCCGGAAAAATCAATGGTGTCAGCTATAGAATCTATTTTAATTCTTGCAATTTGGAGCATGTACTTTTCAATGAATTGAAAGATTTTACAGATGATGAAAAGGCAGATATGGCTGATGATTTTGCAGAAAAGTATGAAGGAAAAGTAGAGAATTTTATTGAATTTATTTCTCAAGATGATTTAATTGCTCCGGGTACTTTTAAACAGACCTGGCAATTTATTGAAAAGGAAAAACATTCATTAGAAAGATTCACAAATATGCATTTGATTTTTAAGTGATAAATTACTAATCTAGCACAACGAGTTAATTTAGGTTTATATATTTGAAACAACAGTTTTTATCCAACTATTGAAAGTTTCATCCAGAATAGGGTGTAATATGGACGAAAGAATAAAGGAATGGATGATAAACCTTTAAAAGAACTGGTATCGATTGCCGGAGAATTTGTCTAACGGAGGAGATTACTATGTTAAAAATATATTTAGGGAATATGGAGAATGCGATTTATCATCCTCCGACTTATTTCGATAATCGATATGAGGATGAATGGATTACAAACGAATTATCAATCAGAATGATTAAAGCTGTAGATAAGTCAGCTGTGATAAGTTCTCATCTGATACAAAGTCCGGTATTAGGACCGATTTCCATAAAAGAACTGTCAGGTTCTGTAAAGACATTGATGCTGATGGCATTTGACCAATCTGGAAACGTGTTTAATGCGTCTGTATGTGGAGATGATTGTGCAAAATGGATTCTGTCTATAGCAAAGACAAAAGATTTAACAATAAATTTGAGACATATTATGGATTTTGGAAATGAGGATTTTGAAATAGAAATTCTCAATACAGGTGATATTATTCATAATATGTTGGAATATGTTGATATTGCTGGAGAGTATGTTTAAATCAGGTAAATGCCCGAAAAGTCTTAATGAAAATCGCAATATACGTAAAAAAGGCAGGGATTTTTATGCTGAATATTTATTATGGTGATATGAAAGAAGCTGTATATAATACATCGGCTTATTTTAAATATGATTATGAAGACAGTTGGATTGTAGATCCTTTTGTGAAAGAAATGATTCAGGATGTAGATAAGTCAACAGTTTTGGATAGTGGAGTGATAGACAGTCCGGTGTTGGGAAAGATTCCGCCAACCGAGTTATCTGGTGGAGTGAAAACGTTAATCCTTTTTAAATTTAATAAAGATAAAATTTTTAATGCATCAACTTGTGGAGATAACTGTGCGAAATGGCTGCTTAAAATTGCAGAATCGGAAGACAGGACGGTAAATCTGCGGCATTTGATGGATTTTGGTAAGGAACCCTTTACGATCCGTATTTTGAATACCAACGAAATTGTTCACTCTATGAAAGAACTGGTGCCGATTGCCGGAGAATTTGTCTAATGAAGGGATGGTACGATGAGAGGAAAACATAGAGTTATTGTATCAACAAAACGTTTGAAATATGATTTTGAACTTCGGCGAAATCTGACGATCATTCGCGGGGATAGTGCTACGGGAAAAACTACTCTTGTAGATATGATTCGGGAATATGTGAATAATCCAACAGGAAGTCCGGTGGAACTGATATGTGATAAGAAATGTTATGTGCTGGAAGGCGCTTTGTGGAAAGGACAACTGGCGGAAATTACTGATAGTATCGTATTTATTGATGAGGGAAATGATTTTATTAAGACTGAAGAGTTTGCCGGAGAAATTCAGAAAACAGATAATTATTATGTGATTGCAACGAGAGAATCATTGCCGACTTTACCATATAGTGTGGAAGAAATTTACGGAATCCGGACATCAGGAAAGTATGGAATATTGAAGCAGAGCTACCATGAATTTTATCGGATATAAGGGACAAATGAGTGATAGAAGAGAAGCGCAGAGTAGTTCGTATGGAGGTTGATTATGAGCGAAATATTATTATATCACGGAAGTAAAGTTGAAGTTGCGTATCCAGAGATACGGATAACAAAATATACAAAAGATTTTTCGTGGGGATTTTATTGCGAGATGTCGTAAGGGAGAAACGCATTCTTATGATATTGTGGAGGGACCTATGGCAGATGATACGATATGGGATTTTGTTAATGGGTTTATGTCAGGAAAGATTTCCAGAAGTGTTTTCTGGGAATATGCCAAATTCAGATATCCGACACATCAGATTAGTTTTCATACGGTCAGCGCATTGCGTTGCCTTACATTTGAAAGGAGTGAATCTATCTATGACAGAGAAACAGAAAGATGATATTTATTATGTATGCTGTTTGATGGAATTTATTGCAAGAAAGACAAAGAACCATAGACAAGATGTCGTTCGGCATTTTACAAAGAAAGATTTGGAACGGCAGTTAAGGCTGGCTGAAGTGAATCATTGTCTTTCTTTTGAACAGGTGTCTGATGAATTAATTGAGGACTATAAGATCCAGGATGGAATGTTTGATACTGTAAATGAGTGTCGCTATGAAGTTCCGTCAGTAACTTCGATTGGTATGCTGTATCAGGAATTGGTGCTTGCCATTATGCCAGAAGAAGATGCGGCACAGGGAATCATTGATATTTTTTCATCATTTATTACGGATGAAATTTCTGATTTTAATTCTAATGTATATTATACGAATCCGGATTACTTGCGATGTTCCTATTTAGAAGGAAAAATGTTGGCATAAAAAATTTACATTATCAGTAGTCAAAACACCGTAGACAAGCAGTCTAAAGTACGGTATTATATGTATAGAAATCAATTCAATTTCATATTGTTTATCATTCTCGAATGCTTGAAGAATGGTAGCCATATTTTCATAATGGTGGTGACACGAAGGTATTCCCCAAGTATTAGCTGATGCAAATATTCTGCTAATAAACAGGTCTTATCTAAGGCATATATGTGGGGTACAGAGATTGACTTGATTTGACTCGGAAGTAGAAAAAAGCCTTGACTTTAAAGGGCTTATAATGATAGTTCTTGTCTGGAATTGACACTACCTACTCGCTCTCCTAAGCACTAGTTGTGGGTTCGATTCCCGCAGGAAACGTTTGGCTACAAAGGTTATTTTCAAGGTATTTTCGTACTTTTGAGCAATGAACTTTTGTTAGCAGAAGGACATGAAAATCATTGAAAGCTGCCACCAAAAGGGTTCGGCACTCTGATACGCAAAAATTAGGTCTGTTAATTGGTGTAAGGTACAGTAAATGATTGAAATCGGAAGAAAGATGGATGGATGAAAAATGAATCTGCCAACATCTGTTAGCAAAAATCAATATTTTATTGGTGGCATTGCCATCACAGATAGAACAGTTTATCTGGCGTAAATCTTGAAATGAAGATTTAGCCTAGATAGGCTGTTTTTTCTTTATCTGGTTGGATCTTAACACCGATTTTTGTTTATCCAGCATTGGATGGCTATTACGAGATCATATCTGGATATCAAAGAAAATATGCAGCGCAACAATTAGGATATCGTAAAGTCCCAGTAATCATTGTGTGTTGAAGGATGATGAAGCAGTCGTGTGATATGGTGGATTCCAAACGACTTCAATTCACTGCCGCTGTTGAAATCTCTTATTTAGACAAGACAATCCAAGGTTGGAGTTGTGAGTATATCCATGAACCTGGAAGTGTAAATCAGAAGCAGATTTCACTCTTGCGTCAGGTAGTGATGGATGGTGAAATCAGTCAAAGTCAGATGATTGATATTTTAAATGGAAGTGCCATCGGAAGACCAGTGCACAGATGGAACAGGTGATTGAGGAATTATTGAACAATTATTGAGCAAATGGAAGAACAGTCAATCTGAGCACAGAGAAGATTTCTAAAGGAAAGAAATATTAAGTAATGGAACTGTGAATAGAAACAGGAGGGGGAAATCGATATTAACTGATTTCCCCTGTTGCTTTGAAAAAAACTTATTAAATTATGTATAATAAATATATGATGAAAAAAGCCCTTGACATTGACGTTGCGTTAACTGTTATGCTGAGTGTAATGAAAGGAGTGGGAAGATGGAATACAGCATCAGAGAACTGGCTGATTTGGCAGGAATCAGTACAAGAACATTACGGTATTACGATGAAATTGATTTGTTAAAGCCTTGCAAGGTAAATGAGAATGGCATGCGTTTTTATGGAAAACAAGAAGTTGATCTACTTCAGCAGATTATGTTTTATAGAGAACATGATGTGAAATTAGATGTGATACAGCAAATCATTCATCAGCCCGATTTTGATGTGGAAGAAGCTTTGAAAGAACATCTGTCAGTTCTTTTAAAGAAGAAAGAACGGATTCTTGCTCTGATCAGAACAGTAGAACTTACATTGGATGATTGGAAAGGAGCATATCATATGAGCGATCAGATGAAATTTGAAGCATTTAAGGAAAGTTTGGTAGAAAAACATGAACAGAAATATGGAAAAGAAGCACGAGAAAAATATGGAGATGAATCTGTGGATGCATCTCACAAAAAAATTTTGAATATGACGGAGCAGGATTATGAACGTTTTCAAAATCTTGAAAAGGAAGTACTTCGCCAGTTAGAAGAAGCGGTAAAAGAAGGAGCAAAACCTGATAGCGAAACAGGTAAAAGAATCGTGATGCTTCATAAGGAGTGGTTGGGTTTTACCTGGAAGGAATATACAGCGCAGGCGCATAATGGATTAGTGCAGATGTATTTGGCAGATGATCGATTTTTGCAATATTATAATCGGAATGTGAATGGCTGTGCAGAATTTTTAGTTGCTGCAGTACAGTGTTGGGCTAAATAAAAATTAAAGTGACGTATAATTCTTACTCTGTGTTAAAAGAGGCTATGCGAAAGTATCTTCAGAATCAGGAAAAGCACAAAGTAAAGAAAGTAGCAAAAAAAGCAGAAAAAAGTGTTCCTCGTGGAAAACAGACGGTTGGGAAACTGATGAATCAGAGGCAAGGTCTGACCAACATTGAAATTACCAATTGGAATATCAAATCCTTCGAGCGTGTTGCCAACAAATATAAAATTGATTTCGCTCTTAAGAAGGACAAATCTGTCGATCCGCCTAGATATCTGGTGTTTTTCAAAGCAAAGGATATGGATGTTATGACAGCGGCCTTTAAGGAATTTTCTGCCAAGGAGCTGACGAAAATGAATAAGCCATCCATTCGTAAACGATTACTGAAATACCAGAGTCAGGCTAGAGAAAAAAATAAGCAGCGTGAAAGAACCAAACAGAAAGATTGAGGGCAGGAACGTTGAGAGAAGAAGTGATGTAACGCCACTTTAGATAGCAATATCTTTTGGGGTTAAAAGTCGGAGACGTATGTCGTTCGTACGACTGGGCAGTTACAAGCCCATGACCTTTAGGTCGTGGGTAGTTGACACACATATTCCTCATCTTCGTCTAAATACAGATCATCATACTCTTAATAAATCATGAAGCGGCAGCTTCCCTTTTGATGTTTTGGGCTATATATCTATCTTTTTTCTAGTGAAAAAGACTAGAGGATACAAAAAAGCCGTACTTTAATACAGCTCTAAAACAGTTTTATAAAAATATTTAGAGTTTTAAAATTTACACACTCTTCAACGGAAATAAATGTCTTCCTGTTTTCTCGTTTTGGATTTTGTTATGAAGTTTGTTCACGTTTTTTGCCATTGCAAGCAATACACTTTCCGCAAGAACATTTGATGTACCACGACTTAAATATCTACGAAACTGCATATCCTGTTTCAGTTCACCAAAAGATCCTTCTGCTTGGATCCTTCTGTTTAGTCTTAGGAGAATCCCTTCGTCAGAAAGAATCCGTTCCAAATCTTCTTTTCGATATTTCAGAAATCAAGTTTATAGAGGAGATCAGACATTTCAGCGAGAATTGTTTAATACTACATTTGCAGAGTGGTCATCAGATTATACATTCATTTAGAGTCTCAATTTTGGACACTTCAATCGAAAAATATAAAAACATCTAAATTCAGTACATAAAAGTGTGCAGATGTACATAAAATAGTAATAGTTATTGAAATTCAACTTGATTTGCGATAGAATATCATTACTAAAAAATGTGCAAATACACAGAAATAGGGAGTGTAATAATGGAAATTAAAAGAGACACTTATCTACAGCAACTGATTGAGCGAAAAGATAATGGAATGATAAAGGTGATTACCGGCATTCGTAGATGTGGTAAATCCTTCTTGCTGTTTACTATCTTCAAGAGATATTTACTGGAGAACGGAATTGATACTGATCATATTATTGAGATTGCATTGGATGGTATCGAAAATGAGGAATTAAGAGATCCCAAGGTGTGCTTCAAGTACATCAAAGATACTATGAAAGACGATGGGAAGTATTATCTCCTTCTGGATGAAGTACAGTTCATGCCAAGATTTGAGGAAGTGCTGAATAGCCTGCTTCGCATGAGCAATATTGATGTGTATGTTACCGGAAGTAACTCTAAGTTCCTGTCCAGCGACATTGTGACCGAGTTCCGTGGCAGAGGTGATGAGATCAGAATCTATCCCCTCTCCTTTGCAGAGTTTTATTCTGTCTATGACGGTGATTACGACGATGCTTGGGATGACTACATGATCTATGGAGGATTGCCGCAGGTTGTAGGCTTCCAGAGCGAGCGACAGAAAGCAGATTATCTGAAGAACATCTTTGCCAATGTCTATCTGAAAGATGTAATTGAAAGAAACAAGATTCAGAGCGTAGATGAGATTGGCATTCTGGTTGATATACTTGCATCTGCAATCGGCGCACCGACCAATCCATCGAAGATTGCCAACACCTTCGCCAGTGAGCGCCAGATGACTTATGCCAATAAAACTATCTCCAACCATATTGACCATTTAGCGGATGCCTTTTTGATTTCCAAGGCAAGTCGTTACAATATTAAGGGAAGAAAGTATATTGGTGCGAATCTGAAATACTACTTTACTGATCTGGGACTGAGAAATGCCCGTCTAAATTTCAGACAGCAGGAGCCTACTCATATTATGGAGAACATTGTTTATAACGAGCTGCTGATCCGTGGCTACAATGTTGATGTGGGTGTCGTGAACATCTTCGATAAGGATAAAGAGGGCAAGCGTGTTCGTAAGCAGCTGGAGGTTGACTTTGTGGTGAACCAAGGCAACCAGAGGTATTACATTCAGGTTGCTTATGACATGACTTCGGAAGAAAAGCAGACTCAGGAGTTCAATTCTCTGCGTAATATCCCAGATTCTTTCAAGAAGATTGTCATTGTGAATGGTAGCAAGAAACCTTGGAGAAATGATGAGGGTTTTGTTATTATGGGTATGAAGTATTTCCTTTTGAATGCAGATAGTTTGGAATTTTAATTTTTTTACACTTTCATTCTGGATTAAAAATGAGTCATTTTGCTCTTTTTTATTATATTTTAGAAGGCAAACGAATTGGGGAACCTGACAAAAATATGGGAAGTAATATAAGAAAAAGAAATGACTTTAGCAAGCATCAGCAGATCCTGGATTTAGATCATAGGGAAGTGAAGTTTCATTTTTATATAAAATAGTTAAATATATAGAAAAAGACTATAATAACTACACTTATATAGAACGTATCAATTATACTTCTTAAAAAAATAATGCTATACTTTTAATAGGATGAGAAGAAAAAAAGGAGAAAATAAAACAATGAGAGAAAAAAGAGAAGTAAAGTATCAGATGAAAGTGTTAAGCTCCTTGGTGAAGGTATTTCCGGATGAAGAACCGGTATATCGGCCAGAATGTGTAAAATTAAGTGGACTTTGGGACGAGACCGTATCCTATCAGGTTGCATATACCGGAAATCATTTTCTGAGAGAACGCGTAGATGTAAAAGTCGTTTCACCAATCGCTGAGTATGTACGTGTTCGAACGGTAGAACAGGTTCCAGTGGGACGTGCTACAAATGGAATTGTAGATGATAATTATTTAAAAACGACATCAGGACTCTATCCGGATTTGTTGAAGGACATCAAAGATGGAAAAGTAATTATCCGCTCTCATCAGTGGAGTTGTTTGTGGATTGATGTGAAACTGACGGATGAAATTCCGGCAGGAGACTATGAGATTGAAATTCAGCTTGTGAAAGATGATGCTGTAATATGTTCTGCAAAAAGAAAAATTACAGTGATCGGCGTTCATCTTCCAAAACAGAAGATTATGCATACGGAATGGTTCCACGCAGATTGCCTTGCAGACTATTATCATGTGGATGTTTTTTCAGAAAAGCATTGGGAGATACTGGAAAATTACTTCCACGAGTATGTAGATCGAGGCTGTAATATGATGATGGTTCCATTGTTTACATATCCGTTAGATATGGAAGTGGGCAATGATCGTACAACGACTCAGCTCATCGAGGTGGAAGTGAAGAATGGCGAATATCATTTTGGGTTTGATAAAATGAAACGCTGGGTAGACCTTTGTAAAAAGTGTGGGATCGAGTACTATGAAATGTCTCATCTATTCTCACAATGGGGAGCAAAGTATGCACCAAAAGTTATGGCTCTCGTAGATGGAAAAGAAGAGCGGATTTTTGGATGGCATACACCGGCAGTTGGGGAATATACAAGATTTTTACAGGCATTTCTTCCGAGACTGGTTGAGAAGTTAAAAGAGTGGGGAATTGCAGAAGTGACATACTTCCATATTTCAGATGAACCAAGAGAAGAACACTTGGAGACTTTTAAAGCTGCAAAAGAATCTCTTGGCAATATGTTAGATGGATTCCATACATTTGATGCACTTTCCAGCTATGAATTTTATAAGCACGGTTTGATCAGCAAACCAATTCCGGGAAATAACGAGATTGAAGAATTTTTAGAACATGGTCTTACAGACATGTGGACATATTATTGTACAGGACAGTTTTACGAAGTAAGTAACCGGTTTATGTCAATGCCATCTGCTAGAAACCGCATTTATGGAATTCAGCTGTATAAATATGACATTATTGGCATTTTACATTGGGGGTATAATTTCTACAATAGTCAGCATTCTTATGAACACATTAATCCATATCAGGTGACAGATGCATCCAATGGATTCCCGGCAGGTGATCCATTCCTTGTATATCCGGGAGCAGACGGGCATCCGGAAGAATCCATTCGCATGATGGTTCATTACGAAGCATTAACAGATTTGCGGGCGCTGGAATTGTTAGAAAGCCTGACAAGTAAAGAATATGTAATGGAATTAATCGAAGAAGATTTGGATGAACCACTTACATTTAAGCGATATCCAAAATCAGATATGTATTTGATTGCATTACGAAATAAAGTAAATAAAGAAATAGCAAGATTAAGTTCTGCTTCCTAAAAAATTAAAAATGTTGGAACATGAGTTGTCATGATTCCAACATTTTTTTTATCCTTTGAGTCCACTCATGGACATTCCTTCTTCAAATTTGGATTGTAAGAACAAATAGAAAATAAATGGAGGAAGGAACGTACAGGTCGCACAAGCCATTGTAAGTCCGATATCCGTATCGTATTGTGTCTGCATTGCTTTTAAAGCAAGCGGAAGTGTACGATAAGCATCATCAGTAGTGATAATGAGTGGCCATGTAAAGTTATTCCAGGCGCCAATAAATGTGAAAATTGCGACTGTCAGCATAGAAGATTTTACCAAAGGCAAAATGACAGTCCGTAAAATTTTACTGGTAGTGGCTCCATCTATTTTGGCAGATTCAATGAGTTCTTCTGGAATAGCCATAATAGCATTTCTCATAACAAATACACCAAAAGCAGTTGGCAGAGGTAAAATAAGAGCGCGGAACGTATTGACCCAGCCAAGACCACGTACGACTAAGTAAAGTGGAACAAGTATGGCACCCGATGGAACTAACATCGATAAAATCAGCAGAAAGAAAAGTTTATCATTTCCACGGAATTTTAATTTCGCAAATGCAAAACCAGCAGTACAGCTTGTGAATAATGTAAGAAGCACACCGGATATTGCAACAAATACACTATTGAAAAAATAGCGTATGAATGTTGAGTTTGTAAAAATATTTTTATAATGTTTTAAGGTGAGTTTTGATAAAGCAAAATCAAAATCATATGCATTCACAGTACTTTTTAATGACATGAGAATCATGTATAAAAAAGGAAGAATGCACAGTAAGATTGTGATGATTAGAAAAATATCAACTAGTAAACGAGATGTCTTTTTCATTTCATGTTCTCCTTCTTATATTTCTGAATTCTCGTGTTTAATAAAGCGTTGTTGGAATAATACGATGATTAAAACAATCAACATCAGTACATTGGAAACGGCCATAGCATATCCGGCTTTGTTTCCTTTGAAGGTGAGTTGATATGCGTACATACTTAATGTTGTAGTAGACATCGATGGACCGCCGCCGGTCATAGTATAGACCATATCAAACACTTGCATAGCACTTATTGTTGATAAAAAAATGTTCATGATAATAGTAGGTTTCAAAAGTGGTAATGTAATTTTGGTTAAACAATCCCATTTTGTAGCGCCGTCTACTTTGGCTGCTTCGTAAAAAGTATCCGAAATAGAGGTAAGAGAAGCAAGCGTGATTACCATATAATAGCCCATACCTTTCCATACAATGATAAAGGCGACGGCAATAAAAGCAGTTTTACTGCTGCCAAGAAGAAGCGTGGGATCAATTCCAAATACACCAAAGATCGCTTTTACTGCCGGATGTCCACCATTTAAAATTGTGTTCCAAACAGTACCGATAACAGCGCTGGAAGAAAGCACAGGAACGAAAAGGGCTGCCTTTGCAATTTTTCCAAGCACGGTATCTTTACGAGAAGAAATTAGTATTGCAAAAAGAGTAGAACTTACGATTTCAAATGGCACGATGATTGCAGCAATCTTTAAAGTATTGATAATGCAAAGATGTAATTTGGAGTCACGAAATAGTCTTTGATAATTAAATAATCCGTTAAATTGCGCCGGTGTGATGATATTATATTTTGTAAAACTAAAATATATTGCAAGAATCAATGACCCCGCTACAAAAGTAAGCAGGATCATTGCAATTGGTGCGATATAAAGATAAGGCGCAAGGACGGATAGTCCTTTCTTTTTTTTCATAAGTGCCTCGATTCTTTTTATTCGTTTTCCGCGTAGTACTCTTTTAACAAGTCATTTGCATAGGATGCAGATTCATCTAATGCTGCCTTTACATCTTGTTTTCCTTCCATGACAGCCTGAATATGAGCTGCGTAGTTTTCAAGGATTTCACTTCCGCAAGGACCAGCCTGTAATGGACGCCATTTATCACGATCTTCTGTAACGATACGTTCCATTTTAGGATCTCCTACGTATTCTTCGCTTGCTGTAAGAGGGGCACCTGGAGCTACTTTGTGATATTCTGTCATAAACTCAGGACCTGTAATGTATTTGATCAAATCAAGTGCAAGCTCAGGCTGTTTGGATGTAGACATCACAGAGAGACAGTCAGCAGCACCGAATGTACCATACTCTTTATGTTTCAAAGAAGTTACGTAGTCCCAGTTTTTAAGATTTGGGTAATCTTTTGCAAAGGTTGTTTCATTAGAAGCAGAGGAGCGAGTGACACCAAAAGCGGCTTTGCCTTCTGCAAATACTGTAGAGAATGCATCTTGACCAGAAAGTGACATTGCATTTTCTGGCATATATGGCTGTAAACTCTTGAAAAATTCTAAGGCTTCTACACCAGCTTTTCCATTGAAAGCTACTTCTTTCAGATCATCTGTGTAGATATCTCCGCCAGCCTGCCATAATAAGCTATACATATAAGAATTTAAAACATAAAGGTTACTCATACTTCCGCTATTAAGACCTACAGCATATCCGTACTGATCAATCTTACCGTCGCCATCTGTGTCTTTTGTAGCTTTTTCACAGATACGAGCAAAGTCTTCCCATGTCTCAGGAGCCTTTTCCCCGATAGAATCTAAAATATCCTGATTATAATAAAGGACGAATGGTACACCGGTTACGATAGGAACACCGTATAATCCACCCATCATTTCACCACGATCCAGGAAGAGATATTCTTTGTAATCTTCTTCTTCAACCATGTCGGATAAGTCTGTTACAAGTCCGGAAGAGATATAAGTAGGATACATTTCCACATACATATAACCGATATCAGGTGTTTCTCCACCTGCAACTCCTGTAGACCATCTTTCTTCATAAGAACCCCATGGAATGATTTCCATTTCTACAGTACAATTATTTTCTTTCTCCCATCCGGCAAGAAGCTTCTTAAAGTTTCCTTCTGTGTCTTCATCGAGAGGAGGCAGCCACATAGTAAGTGTAGTAGGCTCTCCTTCCTTTGGTTTGTCTGCTTCCTTAGTTTTGCTTCCACAGCCAGCTGCAAGCGTTGCAAGCATGGAAGTACAAAGCAACAAGCTTAAAAGTTTCTTTTTCATTAGTTTTTCCTCCTATAGAAATAAGTTTCACACTTTCTATTGTAGAAGTATTTTTAGACAAAGTAAAATTGATAAAAGCAATAAGAAGTTACCACATATAGAAAAAATCTATAAATGAAAATAGGAAACGATTGATACTGTTTGAAAATCATGATAATCTTTAAGAGAAAGGCAGGGGGTAATTATGAGATTGGAAAAACATAATGCGGATGAAATGACTCCATTGGAACGTATCTATGCATACGAGCATGGATTATCCTATGACAGAATACCGAGTGTACCATTTATAGGCAATGTCAGATGTAAAGTAGGGGGAATGACACCGGAAGAATATTGGGATTCTGCAGAAAATATGGTAAAAGCAGAACTGATGTCTTATCAGAGATTCGGCTTTGACAGATTAGGAATCGGACCGAATACAAGAGGGATATCAGATGCGTTAGCAGCTCAGGTTCCGGATAAGAAACAAGGAAGTCTTGTTTTGGATGATTACAGTAAATTAGAATATTTAGAGCCTGTAAATGCAAGAAATGATTTGGTAATTCAAAGATTTTTACAGGCAGCAGAGATGCTCCAAGAATCTGCAGGAGAGATTGTTCCTGTTGAGATAAGTATTGGAGGTCCCCTTACAATTGCATCATTTCTGCGAGAGATTGAGCTTCTTTTACGCGATTGTAGAAGAAATGGCGATAAAGTACAGAAATTACTTCGCATTATTGTGGATTCCCAAAAGAGCTGTATTGATGCATTTGCACAATATGGCGTAGGAATTGCGATGGCAGATCCTGTGGCAAATCCGGCGCTGATTGGACCAAAATTATATGAGAAATTCGTTTTTCCTTATACAAAAGAATTGACAGACTATGCACTGGAGAAAACCGGAAAGAAAGTATCTCTTCATATGTGTGGGGCTACCTATAGTATTTGGAAGTATATCGAACAATATCAGTTAAATGAAATTAGCTTAGACAATATTGTGGATTTAGACAGGGCTGCGCGAGAATTAGGAAAAAAAGTACCAATTGCCGGCAATGTAGATCCTGTACAGAGCATGCTGAATGGTACAAAAGAAGAGATTTTTGCAGATGTTCAAAAATGCATAGAACTTGGAAATTCTGCTGAGAAGGGATTTCATCTTACGACCGGTTGTGATATTCCGGACGGAACTTCACCTGAAAAAGTAGATTGGTTTATGGAAGCAGCTAGATTATACGGGAAGAAAAGATAAGCTTATATTTTATGAAAAGGGAATGGAATTTGGAGGAAATGAAAATGGCAAAGTCAAAAGAAGAATTATTAGAAAAACTGTCGGAATGTGTATTGGAGATGGAAGAGGAAGAGGTAGTCGACGTTGCTGAAGAATATATTGCAGCAGGGTATCCGGCATTTGACGGGATTATGGATGGTCTTGTAGATGGCATGAATAAAGCTTCGGATCTTTATGATGAAGAAGAGTATTTTGTAACAGATATTCTTCTTTGTTCGGATGCTATGTATGCCGGGTTGGAAGTGCTGCGTCCACACCTTCCTGAAAGTGCACAAAGCGGAGAAAAACCGAAGGCGGTAATTGGAGTTGTAGAGGGAGATACTCATGATATTGGGAAAAATCTGGTGAAGATCATGATGGATACAGCTGGATTTGAGATGTATGACTTAGGACGAGATGTTCCACCGGAAGCATTTGTAAAAAAAGCAATAGAAATTCAAGCACCGTTAATCTGTATTTCTACGCTAATGACAACTACAATGATTGGAATGAAAACGGTGATTGAGCAATTAAAGGAACAAGGGATTCGTGATCAAGTAAAAGTCATGGTTGGTGGAAGTCCGGTTTCACAGAAGTTTGCGAATGAAATAGGAGCGGACGGATATTCCGTGAATGCAGTGGAAGCTGTAAAACTGGCAAAAAAATTATTAGATCTTGCGTAAGTAATGGGAGGAAAATGTATGTTTACGGAAAAAGAACGTTTGGAACGCGCTTTGAGACAGGAAGAAGTGGATCGTCCGCCATGTATCTGTCCTGGGGGAATGATGAATATGATCACGACAGATCTCATGGATGCTTGTGGAGTTACATGGCCGGAAGCGCATACAGATGCACAGATGATGGCAGATTTGGCATTGGCAAGTTATCAACATGGTTGCTTTGAAAACGTAGGAGTTCCTTTTTGTATGACAATAGAAGCAGAAGAACTGGGTGCAAAAGTAACATTAGGATCTAAGATTTTTGAACCACATGTAACGGAATATGCGGGAACATCTGTAACGGAATGGAAAAAATCATCTCCGATCAATTTGGAATGCGGGAGAGCAAAAGTAGTATTGGATGCAATCCATATTTTAAAAGAAAAGAATTTAGATGTTCCGATCATTGGAAACTTAGTAGGACCGGTAAGTGTGGCAAGTTCTGTGATCGATCCAGTGGGATTTTATAAAGATTTGAGAAGACACAAAGAAGAAGCACATCAGTTTATGACTTTTGTGACAGAACAATTGATTGCCTTTGCAAATGCGATGATTGAAAACGGCGCAGATGTGATCGCAATTTCTGATCCAAGCGGAACGGGAGAGATTCTCGGACCAAAATTTTTTGAAGAGTATGCGGTAAAATATCTGAATATGCTTTTGGATGGAATCAAAGATCAAGAAAAAGGTACGATTGTACATATTTGTGGGCAGATGAGAAGTGTATATGAGCAGATTGATAAAGTGCATTCAGATGCGTTGAGCTTTGATGCGATTGTTCCATTGAAAGAAGCCAGAAAGAATCTCCAAGATCGAGTATTGATGGGGAATGTAAGTACATTCGCATTAGAGTTTGGAGATGAAGAAAGAGTTCAAAAGCTGACAAAATTTTGTGTGCAAAGCGGCTCTGATATCATTTCTCCAGCATGTGGACTGGGGACAAAGTCACCTCTTGCAAATATTCAGGCGATTTTAAAAACGTTAAAGATGGACGAAGAAGCATTTGAAAAAATGGAAACGATGGAAGAGTGGAAAGAAGAGGAGATGAAAAATGCCTAATATCAAAGTACAGCCTTCTGGTAACGTATATGAATATGAAGTAGGAAAAACTCTTTTAGAAGTTCTCTTAGAAGAAGGTATATTCGTAGATAATCCTTGTAATGGAAAAGGACTTTGTGGGAAGTGTAAAGTGCGAATTCTGGCAGGAGAATTATCGGAACCGGAAGATACCGAACGGAAGTTATTAAAGCAAGAGGAGATGGAAAATGGAGTCAGACTTTCCTGCCTTGTAAAACCGGAAACAGATTTGGAGATAGAACTTATGCAGAAGGAAAGGAAGCATCAAGTGCTGACGGGAGGCTATATCCCTTCCTTTGCGTTCGATCAGGATATCCAAAAAATCGTGGTGGAAATTCAAAAACCAACTTTGGAAGATCAAACATCTTTTGAGGATCAGATTCTGCGTCAGATTCCGAAAGCAAGTCTAGAGCTGGGATGCCTCCAGATGAGGGAGTTTGTTCCGGGACAGGTGACGGTTGTACTCCATGGAAATCAAGTGATTCAAATAGAAGAGGGCAATACGACGGAAAAAATGTATGGGGTTGCGGTTGATATTGGAACAACGACAGTTGTCTGCACGTTGATTGATATGCTTACCGGCAAGGAACTTGCACATGCATCCATGATTAACGCACAGAAGCATTTTGGACTGGATGTGTTGACCCGTATTACTTATGAGTTAGAGCATCCTGAAGATGGTTTAGAAAAATTGCAAAAGGCATTGGTAAATTCTATTAATGAGATGATAGAGGATATTTGTTGTCAGGCAGAAGTATCCAAAGAGTGGATTTATGAAATTGCTGTTGGAGCGAACTGTACAATGATGCATATGTTACTTGGGGTTCCTGCAACATCACTTGGAAGATCTCCGTATGCGCCTGTGTTTGTACGTGGAAAAGACATCAAGGCAAAAGAAATTGGATTATGTGCAGCAGAAGGTGCGCGACTGTATTGTTTGCCATCGGTATCCGCTTATATTGGAGCCGACATTGTAGCAGGAGCTTATGTATGTCAGCTTCAAAAAGAGTCTGGGAATGTGCTGTTTATAGATATAGGAACGAATGGGGAAATCGTATTATCCAGTCATGGCAGATTGCTTTGCTGTTCTTGTGCAGCAGGTCCGGCATTGGAAGGCATGAATATCAGTTCAGGGATGCGGGCAGCAGAAGGTGCTATTGAAGATGTGACGATCACAGAATCCGGAATAGAATGGAAAGTAATTGGAAATGAAAAGCCAATCGGCATTTGTGGAAGTGGGATTTTAGCAGTTGTAAAGGAATTGCTGAGAGTCGGTCTTGTCAGAAAAGAAGGAGCATTTATCAAGCTAAATAAATTAGAAGAATCGGATTATCGTTTTCACATGCTGCAGGAAAATGGGAAAAAAAGAGAATTTATTTTATCGGAAGAACAAAAACTTTTGATTACGCAAGGAGATATTCGGCAGGTACAACTTGCAAAAGGAGCCATTCTATCAGGATTTTTAGCGCTTCTTAAGAAAGCTGGAATCCAAATGGAAGATTTGGATAAAGTTATGATTGCGGGACAGTTTGGAGCACATCTTCCTGCGGATAGTCTGGTGGGAACCGGAATCATTCCAAAAGAAGTACAAGAAAAGCTTGTTTATGTAGGAAACTCTTCAAAGACAGGGGCCTATATGGCTCTGATGTCCGCAAAAGTAAAACGAGAAATGGAAGAACTGGCCGGACAGATGGATTATATGGAGTTAGGGGCAACAGAAAACTATGAACGCTTGTTTTCTGAATGTTTGATTTTCCCTAATGTGAAATAGAGTAGGAGTAAGAACTATGAGCAGCATTAAAGATTTTAAATGTACCTACGATAATGGTGTATTAGAGCATTCCAAAATCGTGGAAGAACTGGGGTTTACATTTCCTGATGTATATTTACATGCTGACAAGATGGCTGCGCTTTCCAAAAGGCAAAAAGAAAAACAAGGAAATTCGATCTGTGTTCTGCCTTTTTGCCATACCGTAGAAGGAGAAGCTATGGGAGGAATCATCACACTCGGCAATGAAGTTGCAGGACCCCGGGCAAAGGAATATCTTTATACAGATTATAAGGAGCTTGGGGAAATCAATGAAATTGATTTTACAAAAGGAAGAATTCAGGAAGTTCTTCAGGCCTGTCAGATTCTGCACGAACAAGGAGAACATGTGATGCTTGAAGTTTCAGGCCCCATTACAATTCTCAATGTGTTGATTGATATTAAACAAATTTTTAAAGGAATGCGTAAAGATTTCGAATTTATGAAATCTGTATTCCAAAAAGTTGGTACGCAAATTTTGAGCTATATAAAAGAAGCAAAAAAATATGGGGTAGATTTCATCAGTTATGCAGACTCGGTTGGAGGAGTGAATATACTTGGCCCGAAGATGGCAGAGCAGATGGTAGAAGGATTTACTTATGATTTTTTGAAAGAAGCACAGGAGTACTCAGATGAACATACACTTTTGATGCTTTGTCCGAAAACAACATTTGCGCTTCTTGGGACAGAGAAAGCAGAACTTGCAGATATAGATATACCAGCTGGAAGTACCTATGGGGAAGGGTGTATAGAAGTACTTGGAAAAGCGAAAATAGTTGGAATACAATGTGCAAAAAATATGGGATTTTTGCTGAAATCAGGGATAATGAAAGAAGTTGTATTGAAATAGTGAAAAGGGAGCATCAGAAATGTGATATGCTCCCTTAGAAAGTTTTTATTCAAACTGGCTAAAATATAGATTTGCATATTTTCCCTGTTTTTTTATTAATTCTTCATGAGTACCGACCTCTTTGATATCACCGTCCTCCATATAAAGGATCATATCTGCATCGCGGATAGTAGAAAGACGATGTGCGATTACAAAACTTGTTCTTCCTTTCATCAATTCTGCCATTGCTCGTTGAATTAACAGTTCCGTATGTGTATCAACATTACTTGTCGCCTCATCTAAAATCATAATTTCAGGATCAGAAGCCAGGGCTCTTGCAATCGTAAGCAATTGTCTCTCGCCCTGAGAAAGATTTTCTGCGCCTTTGCTTAGCATCATTTCATATCCGCCAGGCAATGTCTTGATAAAATTATGGGCACAGGCTGATTTTGCTGATGCAACAATCCTTTCCATAGGCATATCATCCTCGGCATATCCAATATTATCACGAATCGTGCCTTCGAAAAGCCAGGTGTCCTGTAATACCATTCCAAAACGATTTCTCAGTTCCTCGCGAGTCATGTCAGATGTTTTGACACCATCAACTAGGATGGAACCGGAATTTACCTCATAAAATCGCATTAACAGATTGATCAAGGTTGTTTTCCCTGCACCGGTTGGACCGACAATGGCAACTTTCTGTCCAGGAAGTACATTTAAATGAATACGCTTCATCAAAAGGTGATCTGGGGAATACCCAAAACTAACATTTTCAAAAGATACAGATCCTTTGTTGGATTTCGGAACGATACAGTTTTCTTTATCTGCTATATCTTCCTCTGCATCTAATAATGCGAATATTCTATTTCCCGCAGCATTTGCAGCGCTAAAGCTACCAACCATTCCTGCAATAGTAGAAAATGGTTCTGCAAAACGCCAAGTATATTCTAACATTGCCTGAACGTTACCAACGGTAATTTTCCCCACAATTGCCCAAAGACAGCCGATTGCTGCACACAGTACATATCCTAAATCGTTGACCAATGTTGTGATTGGTGAGATCGCACCTGCAGTTGTTTCTGCTTTTTGGGAACTGATCTTTAATTTTTCATTTAATTTTGAGAAGTGATTTTTTGCTCGTTCTTGATAATTAAAAGTTTGTACGACATCTTGTCCATTATATATTTCTTCGATATATCCATTTAGTTCTCCTAACAGTCCTTGCTGTTGCTGATAATACTTTTCACTTGCTTTCATAACTCCGGCTGCACTGAAAAGCGAAAGTGGAACCATTACGATCGGAATGATCGATAGCGTAGGACTGATGGCAATCATCATTAGCAAAACACCGATGGCGGTAGTGACCTGAGTAACAATAGAAGTTAAATTCTGGCTAAGTGTGTTGTTGATGGTATCTACGTCATTGGTAATGATGCTCAGAATATCACCATGGGTATGAGTATCGTAATAATTCAATTTGATTCTGTGCATTTTTTCGTCGATCTCCCGGCGAAGTGTTTGCATCACTTTAGCAGTAATTTTAGACATTATGAAACCTTGTAAAAAAGTAAATAGTTGTGATATGAAATATAAAGCAACTAAACTTACTAATAGGGAGAGAATGGTGTTCCAGTAAAATACACCATCTGTAACACTTGCAAATAAGGTTGTTGTCACTTTTCCAATCAAAAATGGAGCAAGAACCATAAATCCTGTGCTGATGATAGCTGATAGGATTACGAAAAGAAGTTTCAGGCGGTGCTCTTTTAGATAAGAGAATAATCTTTGAAAAGTTTTAAAGTTCCCCATATTATAAATTCTCCTTTCCTAATTGGATTTCGGCAATTTCTCTATATAAAGAACAGCTTTCTAATAATTCTTTGTGTGTGCCATTGCCTATAATCCTTCCATCATCAATCACTAGAATACGATCTGCATTCAAGATCGAACTGATGCGTTGCGCTACAATAATCATAGTAGCATCGCCAATACTTTCTTTCAGGTTTTGACGTAATTGACGATCTGTTTTCATATCTAAAGCTGAAAAACTATCATCAAAAACGTAAATTTCCGGTTTCTTCATAATTGCACGGGCGATCGCCATTCGCTGGCGCTGACCACCGGACAAATTCGTTCCGCCCTGAGCGATTGGATCGAAAAATCCGGATTTCTTCTTTTCGATAAATTCATTTGCACAGGCTATTTTTGCTGCTTCTTTCCAATCTTTTTCATTTCCATTTTCATTTCCGAAGTTTAAGTTCTCTGCGATATTTCCAGAAAATAATTTGTTTTTCTGTGGCACATATCCAATCAAAGAACGCAGATCCTTTAAGGAATAATCTTTGATATTTACGCCATCAATCAAGATTTCCCCAAACAATGGATCGTATAATCTTGGGATCAACTTTACAATGCTGGACTTTCCTCTTCCTGTACCACCGATAATTGCAGTAATTTCACCAGGCTTTGAAATAAAGTTGATATCTTTTAAAACTGGCTCATCTGCTCCCGGATAAGCAAATGTCACATTGCGGAACTCCACAGTGGAGCGCAAAGGTCTTTTTTCCAAAGGAAAGGAACCATCTACAATCGTGCTTTTGGTGTTCAATACTTCGGCAATGCGCTTGGCACAGGCATAACTGGTAGGAAACATCATGATCACCATGGATAACATCATTACCGAAGTGAGAACCATACTAATGTATTGACTGTTGGCTACTAAAGAACCGACTTCCATGGCACCTAGTTCAACATAATAGGATCCGACTCCGAGTACTGCAGCAGTTGTGACACCGAAAATAACACTGATTGCCGGCATTAATATGCTTGTAATTCTTCCGGCGGTCATTGCGGTCATGGCATAATCTTCGTTAGAATTTTCAAATCGTGTGCATTCTGTTTTTTGTTTATTAAAAGCTCTGATAACACGCACACCTTCTAAAGTTTCTAAAAACAAATGATTGATATGGTCGAGCTTGCTGCGCAGACGTATCGAATAACGAGATGCAAAGATCATAATGATCGTCAGTACAATCAATAAAACAGGAATCGCAAATAGAAGTACGAAACTAACTTTTCCTCCTGTAGATGCTGAGAAAATCAATCCTGCAATTGCCATCATAGGAGCGAGAAGTCCTACGCGGAGCAACAATGTCAAAAAGTTTTGAACATTTGTGATGTCGGATGTGCTTCGGGTGATTAAGCTGGCTGTGCCAAACTGATCCAAGTCAGCTGCGGAAAAGCTTTGAACAGTAGAGAAAACTTTGTCTCGCAGCTGTGCGGCAAAACTGGTGGAAATACCGGAGGCAATTTTTACGGATCCAAAGCTGATAAGACAAGAAAAGACGGCAACCCCGGCCATAATTGCAGCGAACATCCAAATGGTTCTGTTTTCTCCTGTGACCACTCCTAAGCTAATCATTTTTGATAGTAATGCGGGTAATAGCATTTGACCAAAAGCGGATAGTAGTATCAGAAAAAACAGCGCTACCAGTTGTTTGCTTTTGAATTTTACATGTTTTAAAATCGTTTTCATCTCAATTTCATTCTCCTTTCATAGATCGATATTTTTTTAATCTGTATTTTTACTTTGTATCACACGAGGTAATATTCAACAGAATCTTTGTTGAATGGATTCTATGATCAACATGGCACATTGTAAAATGTACAGTAACTGTACAGTCAAGAGGGGAATTGTAAAAAATTAAAAATAGAAGTGGAATCAAAATAGTGTCTTGTATCAGGCAGGGAATAATGGCATAATACTAGCATAAATACGATATATAAACCGGATAACAAGGTTGTCTGTTTCTATACTGCGAGCGCAGTCAGAATTAATGAAAGGAAAAAGGATGAGCAGAGTAAGAATTATTAAGAAAAACGATGAATATACTTCGGAATATCAAGTTGGAGACATTTTTCAGATCACCGGGACATGGTATGGCGGGGTTCACATTGTAGGAAAATCAGGAATCCCGGTTTCGCTGGATCGGGAAGAATATATGGAACTCGATACAGAACCGGAGCCGAAAGAGGAGGAAACTGTGCGGAGGGAGATCAGAGAGGGGGACCTTGTACAGCACTTTAAGCGGGAATGGGTATCAGAGCATACAGCAGAATATCTGTATAAGGTACTTGCGTTTGCCCAGCACACAGAGACAGGAGAGAAGCTGGTGATCTATCAGGCGATGTATCCGCCTTTTAAGATCTGTGCAAGACCCTATGGGATGTTTATGAGTGAGGTGGACCGGGAAAAATATCCCGAGGTGAAACAGAAGTATCGATTCGAAAAGGTAGAATTTAAGTAAAAAACAATGCAATAGAATGCGATATAAGAGGTTTTAATGATGGTAGGCATACAAATCTTGCCTGAAACGATAAAATTGCTTATATCGCAAAATACGGCGTTTGACAGCGTGATGAAAATATACTTGGCAAAAAAATAGAAAATACGCCTTGGCAGAAAGAAACTCTTTGAAAAGAAAGTGGGAAAACTTTTTTGAAAGAAGAGAGAGTCTCTGCCGGGCGTTTTTTTGCGAAAATTTCGCACAGATATTATACAGGCATTATACAGATATTATTTTAAAGGCGCAGGCACTATCTGAAAGTCGATTTAAAAACCTGCCTGATCTGAAAGAAAACTCGTATTGCCGCTTTGCAAAATAGTCTGAAATTCGTTGTACAATATTGCTGCTGAATTTGAAACGTCTATGAAGGTATAAAAGTAATCTGCTAAAAAGTATGTATGATGCAAATGGCATGCGATAGGTTTCTTTGCCTTAGACAGATGATGTGAAGTGTGGTATGATAAGTGTGTAAGATGAGGTGCTTTTTAAAAAGTTAATGAAAGTAATAGGTTAGATGTTCTGGCCATTGAAAAGAAGTAGAAAAGATGGAAATACCAATGATTACAGCGGTTTACATAGATGAATGAAAAGTGTTTGAAACAAAATACAGGAATGCGATACCTGTTACTTTTTGTGCTAAATCAACTTAAAACATGTAAGATAAATAGAAATAATGAGTAACATTACATCTATGTTTATGAGAAAAATCAGAATTAGAAAAACAGAAAAAGCGCATATTATATTACAAAAAGAAAACTTAAAAACATGTAAGATAATGCGTAAGAAAAGATGTAAGATAAAGGAGAGATTTTATGGGAAATTACAATCCGCCATATGAAATTACAGATAAAATAGTAATGCTGGTGGCATCGATTGCGGAGAAGTCCGGAAGGATTATGGAATATTATAAAGTAGGGATGTCGGGAACAAACCGGGAAAGAAGAATTCGTGCAATCCACGCTTTTTTAAGGATGGAAGGGAATCAGCTTTCGATTCCGGAGATCAAGGAGATTGTAGAGGGTCGGCCGGTATCGGTGAGTGAAAGAGTGATCTGGGAAGTTCAGAACCTGTACGCGGTTTATGAATACATGCAGGAAGTGGAGACCTATAGTATTGCCGACTTTAAGAAGGCTCACGGAATTCTGACGAAGGATATTGCAAGCGAATCCGGAGAATTTCGCCAGACGGAAAAGGGTGTGTTTAATCACAATCAGTTTTTTATGGCACCGCCGGCGAGGTTTATTGAGGGGCAGATGCAGGAGCTTTTTGCATGGATGGAAAGTCAGAGGGAGAAAATCCATCCGCTGATTCTGTCTTCCATCTTCCATTATGAAGTCCTGTTTCTTCACCCATTTACGGACGGTAACAGCAGACTGGCACAGTTGTGGCAGACAGCGATTTTGGCAAAGTGGAGACCTTTCTTTACCTATCTTCCATTGGAAACCCAGATGGAGAGGGTGCAGGGAGGATATTATGAGGCGATTTCTATCTGCCAGATGGAGAGAACCATTACGGGTTTTATTGAGTTTATGTTGGAACAGATTGAGATTGCGCTGGATGAAATCAAAAAGGAACCGAAGGAACCGGTGGAAAGTCTTTCAAAATATGTAAAGAAACTTCTGGAAGCGATGGAAGAAGATATTCCTTATACAGCGAATGAAATTTTAGAGTTGCTTCACTTGAAATCCAAAGATGCTCTGAGAAAAAATTATCTGAATCCGGCGCTTGAGAGTGGGCAGATCCAAATGACGATCCCGAATGCGCCGAAGAGTAAAAATCAGAGATATGTAAAAAGTAGTTGTGAAAAGAAATAACCGTTGTCTGCCAACGGTTGAGGGTGAAATAAGGATATGCTATAATTTACGCAGAAGCATGCAAAAAACAGCAAAATAGATAGAAAAGGAAGAAAACATGGACAAGCAAGAATTGAAAAAATTGATTGATACAGCAGCAGGAAGGATTCCGGCGGATCTTGTGATCAAAAACTGTAAAGTGGTAAATGTATTTTCGGGAGAAATTATCAGCGGAGACATTGCAGTCAGTGGGTCTAAGATTGCGGGAATTGGAGAATATGAAGGGCGAGAGGTTGTGGATGCAGAAGGCTCTTATGCGGTTCCGGGTCTGATTGACAGTCATATTCACATTGAATCTTCTTATGTTACACCGGAGGAGATCGGGCGGCTTTTAGTACCTCATGGAACGACAACAATCATTGCGGACCCACATGAGATTGTAAACGTCTGTGGGATCCGAGGGCTGGATTATATGATGGAGGCAGCAGAGAGGACTGCATTGGATATTCAGTATGTGGTTCCATCCTGTGTTCCGGCGACACCATTTGAGCATGCGGGTGCTGTGATCGGTGCAGCCGAAATGGAAGAGCCAATTCAGAGAGAGGGGATCCTGGGGCTTGGAGAATTTATGAATTTTCCGGGAGTCATTGGGGCAGACGATAGTGTCCTTGAGAAACTGCTTGTAGCCAAGCGGGCCGGAAAGGTGATCGATGGACATGGACCTGGAATCAGTGGCAAGGAGCTGAATGCTTATGCGGCGGCAAGGATTCTTGCAGATCATGAATGTTCTACGGTGGAAGAGATGAATGACAGACTGGCAAGAGGGATGTACATTTTACTCAGACAGGGCTCTGCGTGTCATAATCTGAGGACGCTTCTTCGCGGGGTAACGGGACAAAACAGCAGACGATGTCTGCTATGCTCGGATGATCGTCAGCCAAAGACAATTCTGCAAGAGGGACATCTGGACAATCATTTGCGGATCTGTCGCGAAGAGGGAATAGATGCGATTACGGCAATCCGTATGGCAACATTAAATGCCGCAGAATGCTTTGGGCTGCGTGAAAAGGGAGCGATTGCACCTGGCTATCAGGCGGATATTGTTCTGATGAAGGATCTGGAACAATTTGAGACAGAAAAAGTGTGGATTGGCGGGAAACTGACCGCAGAAGATGGCAGATATCTTCCGGAGACATCGTATGCAGATATTGCGCCAGTCAGAGGAAGTGTGATCGTCAAAGATTTTTCGAAAGAGAAATTGAAAATGCACTTGAAGTCGAACCGGGTAAATGTCATTGAGATACAGCCAGGCGGTGTTGTCACAAAGAAGACAGTTGAGGAGATCAAAGTAGATGAAAACGGAGAATTTATCCGGGATCCTCAAAAAGATCTCGTGAAGATTGCGGTTGTGGAGAGACATCAGGGAACTGGAAACGTCGCATGTGGATTCTTAAAAGGATACGGGATCAAAGAAGGAGCGGTGGCGCTTTCTGTGGCCCACGATTCCCATAACATTATTGCAGTCGGTGTCAGTGATGAGGAGATTACATTTGCGGTAGAAAGTCTGATCAAACAGGAAGGCGGCATTGTCCTTGTAAAAGAAGGGAAAATCATCGAAGAAATGCCTATGCCGATCGCAGGACTGATGAGTGACAGAAGTGGGGAATGGGTGGACCAGAAACTGACAGAGATTCATGAGAAAGCTTATGCAGAAATTGGAATCTGTGGGGAAGTCGAGCCGGTCATGACACTTTGCTTTATGTCACTTGCAGTGATCCCGGAGCTCAAACTGACAGATATGGGATTGTTTGATGTGACAACATTCCAGTTTATTTCGGTAGAGGCAGAATAGAGAAGTCTGAGAGTTTAAGACCGAAAAGAAGGCCATTTTTTTGGAAAAATGAAAGGCAGGTACAAGGTCTGAGCTTTTTGGAAAGAATTTGAAGTTTACTATAGTTTATGCTATACTCGTTTGGATATGGGGTTAGATAGAAATCCTCATAGGATAGCAATAGATTAGATGTTTTAGAAGAAAACAGAGTGATGATGAAAAAAGGAAATTTGGAAGAAAGGATGGATTATGGGAAAGAGAGAAATGCCCGCAAAAGAGCATAGAACACAAAGAAGGCCTCAGGACAGCAGGAAATCTCAAGATAACAGAAGACCTCGGGACAGCAGGCGGACGCAAGATAGTAGAAAACCACAGGAAAATAGAAGACCGGAAAAAAGCCGGAGGGAGCTGGAGGAAGTTTACTATAATCCGGCAAAATCCATGGCAGGAGATAGAAGAGGATCAGGAACTAACAAAAAATCATCGGGAAACCGGAAAGAAACTGTAAGAAAAGGTAAGAAAAAGGATGTGCTTGGCTTGATTCTGGCAGGACTGCAGGGACTGGTCTCAGTAGTATTTATGGTCATGTTATTTATTCTAGATATGCTGCCGATAGAATATCTCGGAATCATTGCTGTGATATTACTGCTTCTTTTTGGAATTACGCTGGCAACCCAGCTCCGGAAGAAGGGAAGGCATATCGGAGGAAAGATCTTTAGCTTTTTCATTATGATTCTACTGTTAGTTGCGACATATTATATAGGAAAGGCAAATGGAGCACTGGGTAAAATCTCAGGTGGTTCTTATAAAGTAGATAATATGGTAGTTGCAGTGCTGGCAGACGACGGAGCAGAGAAGATTGAAGATGCGGCATCGTATACCTTTGGTGTTCAGTATGCGATGAGTGGAGACGATGTTCGGTCAGCAATTGCAGATATCAATGAAAAGCTGGGAACAGAGATCCAGACCGTGGAGTATGGAAGTCTAAGTGAGCAGGCGCAGGCACTGCACGATGGACAGGTACAGGCGATTATTTATAATGAAGGATATACCGGAATTCTGGAAGAAGCATTTGAAAATTATTCAAAGAACGTGAAGGTCATTTATCAGCACAGTATCAAAAAAGAACTGGACAGTACAGCAGCTCAGGTAGAGGTGAAGAAAGATACTTTCAGTGTATTTATCAGTGGAATTGATGTGTTTGGACCAATTGAGACAAACAGTCGAAGCGATGTGAATATTGTTGCGACAATCAATCCGACGACACATCAGATCCTTTTGACGACAACACCGCGTGATTACTATGTGGAGATACCGGGAATCAGTGGTGGACAGAAAGATAAGCTTACACATGCAGGAATCTACGGAGTAGATGCTTCTATGAGAACGTTATCACAGCTTTATGATACAGAGATTCCGTTCTATGCGCGTGTAAACTTTACGTCCCTGATCGAAATCGTAGATCAGCTTGGCGGGGTTGACGTAGAGTCCGAGTTTGCATTTACAACCAGTGAAGATTCTGGACTTGTCATGGATGTTGCTCAGGGAACAAACCACTTTAACGGGCAGCAGGCGCTGGCATTTTCGCGGGAAAGACAGAATATCGAAGGCGGAGACAATCAGAGGGGAAAAAATCAGCAGGCAGTGATCACAGGTCTGATCAAAAAGATGATCTCACCGGCGATGCTGGTCAATGCCAACGGTATTATCAACAGTGTCAGTGGAAATGTAGAGACGAATATGTCTCAAGATCAGATTCAGGATTTGATCAAAGATCAGCTCGCCCAGGGAAAAGCATGGAATATTTATTCTGTGGCTGCTGCAGGGACAGGAGATGAGCAGGTCTGCTTCTCTTATGGCGGAGGAGCACTTTATGTGATGCAGCCGGATCAGGCATCGGTTGATACGATTCGATCACTGATCGACCGTGTAGAAAATGGGGAGACATTGGAAGGCTCCGAGATTGCACAATAGAGAAAAGAGTGAGATAAGGGCAAATGAGAGAGTTTTTAAAAAAATGGGATTTATCGGCAATCTATCAGATTGCATTAGTGATTTTAGATGTATGTTTTATTAACCTGTGTTCCGTTGCGGCGTTGCTTGTCCGCTTTGAACTGTCAGCAGTTCCGGTGGAATATTGGGAGTCGGTTCGAAGTATGATGATTCCCAATACGATCGTGACGATCGGGATTTTTACCGTATGCAGGCTTTATCGAAGTCTTTGGAGATTTGCAAGTGCGAAAGAGCTCCTCTATATTGGAGAGGCATGTATAGGTTCCTTTCTTTTTAATGCGGCAGCCTATTTTCTGACTTACAAAGAAATCTACAGAAGTTACTTTGTGATTTACACTATTGGTCTGTTCTTATGCACTTGTATTGGCAGATTTTCCTATCGATTTGTCAGAATGATTTATCGAAGCAGTGTTCATAGTGAGAACGTGCGGCGCACGATGATCGTCGGTGCGGGAGAGGCATGCAATGTCGTGATGAAAGAGCTTGAGATGAGTAAACAGCTCGATGCAAAGATTTGCTGTATCATCGATGACGATCCGAGAAAAGCCGGAACTTATATCCACGGTGTAAAAGTAGTGGGTGGCAGAGATAAAATTCTGGAAAATGTAGAAAAATATAAGATTAATGAGATTATTTTGGCAATGCCAAGTGCCAAAAAGAAAGAGATCCAGGCGATCCTTGGAATCTGTAAGAATACCGATGCAGATCTGAAGATTCTTCCTGGGGTATATCAGCTTGTGAATGGGGATGTCAGCGTTCAGAAGCTTCGCAATGTGGAGATTGAAGACTTGCTTGGCAGAGAACCGATCGATATTAAGACAGAGACCATAGGAAGATATGTGTATGATAAAGTTGTCCTTGTCACTGGAGGAGGCGGAAGCATCGGAAGTGAGCTGTGCCGTCAGATTGCAGCAAATGGAGTAAAGAGACTGATTATTTTTGATATCTATGAAAATAATGCATACGATATCCAACAGGAACTGAAGCATAAATACCCGGATTTGGATCTGGTTGTTCTGATTGGTTCTGTGCGAAACAGTAGAAAAATCAACAGTGTTTTTGCAAAATACAGACCGGATATTGTCTATCATGCAGCTGCGCATAAGCATGTACCGCTGATGGAAGACAGTCCGAATGAGGCGATTAAAAACAATGTATTTGGAACATATAAGACTGCACTTGCGGCAGATAGGTACGGAGTTGAGAAGTTTGTTCTGATCTCCACAGATAAGGCAGTCAATCCGACCAACATCATGGGTGCTTCCAAAAGGATGTGTGAGATGATCATACAGACCTTCAGCCACAGATGCAAGACGGAATATGTGGCAGTACGTTTTGGAAACGTGCTTGGAAGCAATGGAAGTGTCATCCCGCTTTTCAAAAAGCAGATTGCAGCAGGCGGACCGGTAACGATTACGCATCCGGATATTATCAGATATTTTATGACAATTCCGGAGGCGGTATCTCTTGTGCTCCAGGCTGGAGCAAGTGCAAAGGGAGGAGAGATCTTTGTGCTGGATATGGGAGAGCCGGTGAAAATTCTGGATCTGGCAAAAAATCTGATTCGTTTATCCGGATACACGGTAGGAGAAGATATCGAGATTAAATTTACAGGACTTAGACCTGGAGAAAAGCTTTATGAAGAATTATTGATGAGCGAGGAAGGTCTGCAAAGTACTGCGAACGAGTTGATTCATATTGGAAAACCGATTGATTTTGATGAAGATCAATTTCTGAAAGACCTGGAAGACTTGTACCGGGCAGCTTACGCAGAAGAAGAGGGAATGAAAGAGATTGTCCACAAAATCGTTCCAACCTATCATATCAGACAGGAAGATGTGGAGAGAGACAGGAAGATCGCGAGTGAATTGATGAAAGATTTTTCAGATACGCGCTCAACACTTCCAAGTGAATTTTTAAACAGAGAACATGGAGAGAGGTAAGTATGAGAGTAGAATTTTCGCCCCCGGATATTACAGAGGAAGAAATTGCAGAGGTGATCGATACTTTAAAAAGTGGATGGATTACAACAGGACCGAAGACAAAAAAGTTTGAGCAGGAAATCGCACAGTTTTGTGGAACGACTAAAGCGGCATGTTTAAGTTCTGCAACAACCTGTATGGAGATGACATTGCGGGCGATGGGAATCGGACCGGGAGATGAGGTAATCACCTCGGCATATACATTTACAGCGACGTGCAGCGTCATCTGTCATGTGGGGGCAACCCCTGTGCTGGTAGACACGATGCCGGATTCTATTGACATGGATCCGGAGAAAGTACGGGAAGCTATCACAGAGAAGACGAAGGCAATTCTTACGATTGATCTTGCAGGGATTATTTATCCGTATTATGACAGACTGTTTGAAATTGTAGAAGAGAAGAAAGGATTGTTTCAGCCGTCATCCGAAAGACAGGAGAAGCTGGGAAGGATCTTGATTCTTGCAGATGCAGCACATGCTTTCGGCGCAGAGCGTGAAGGGAAAAAGTGTGGACAGATTGCAGATATTACCTGTTTTTCGTTTCATGCAGTGAAAAACCTTACAACTGCGGAGGGAGGCGCTGTGACATGGAAGTCTTTGACGCCTGAAGAAGATGAAGCGTTATACAAAGAGTATATGTTGCTGACACTGCATGGGCAATCAAAAGATGCTTTGGCGAAGATGAAAGCAGGGGGATGGGAATACGATATTGTTGCACCGTACTATAAAGCGAATATGACAGATATTACGGCATCTATCGGACTTGCGCAGATGAAGCGTTATGCGAAAATATTACAGAGAAGAAGGCAGTTGATCGAGAGATACGATGAGGCTTTTCGTCCATATCAGGTGCAGGTGCTTAACCACTATGGAGAAGAAAGCCAGTCAAATGGACATTTGTATCTTGTGCGGCTGAATGGCAAACAGAGGGAAGAATGCAATCAGATCATCCAGGAACTGGCAAAAGCAGAAATTGCGGCAAACGTACATTACAAACCACTTCCGCTTTTGACTGCATACAAAAATATGGGATTTGCCATCGAGGATTTTCCAAATGCTTACAGAATGTACGAAAATGAAATTTCACTTCCGCTGCATTCTTGTCTGACAGATGAACAGCAGCAATATGTAATAGATACTTTTCAGAGGTTATTGAGGGAACACGGATTATGCTAAAGAGTTGGTCGGAATTACCAGAACAGATGAGAAATGATGAGGTAAAGAAATATTATAAAATTTTGAGCAAGAAAAAGTCTGCCCTGCGCATCAAGCGCATAGCAGATGTGTTTCTTGCTTTTATTTTTATGATTTTATTGTCCCCAGTCATGATTTTTATTGCATGTTGGATCAAAATAGACAGCAAAGGACCGGTATTCTACCGTCAGGAAAGAATCACCAGTTATGGCAAACCATATCGTATTTTTAAGTTTCGTACGATGGTGACAGGAGCTGATAAAAAAGGACCTCTTGTCACGGAAAAGAGTGACAGCAGAATCACAAAGGTCGGACAGAAACTGCGCAAACTGCGCTTGGATGAGCTTCCACAGTTGTTTAACATTTTGACAGGGGATATGACTTTTGTAGGGACAAGACCGGAAGTGAAAAAATATGTGGACTGCTATACGGATGAGATGCAGGCGACGCTTCTTCTTCCGGCAGGAATCACATCGAATACGAGCATTGAATATAAAGATGAAGATGAAATCATTGATGCCTATCGGGCAAAAGGAATCACAGATGTAGATGAGATTTATCTCAACTATATTCTTCCGGAAAAGATGAAATACAATTTGAAGTACATAGAGACATTTGGATTTTTCAGTGATATGAAGATTATGCTGCGGACAGCAATGGCAGTAATAAAATAAAGTTTATTGGAGCAGAAATATGAAGAAAATTGCAGTGATTACAATGGGAGTGAAGCTGAACAATGAGAAGGGATACACGAGGTTTAAGTTTTTATCAGAGTTCCTTGTGGATGCCGGATATGAGGTCGATCTGATTACGACGACGTTTCAGCATTGGGAAAAGGCACAGAGAAATATTTCCGAAATACAGAAAACAAAATATAAATTTCATTTAAAATTTATCTATGAACCGGGATACAAGAAAAACATTGATCTTAAAAGGGTGTATAGTCACAGAGTTGCGGCAAAGAATCTGACAGCACTTTTAGAGAAGGAAGGAGACTACGACCTGATCTACTGTGAGATTCCTCCAAACGATGTGGCGCTTGCTGCGGCATCTTATGCAAAGAAAAAAGGAATTCCATTTGTGCCGGATGTCAATGATCTTTGGCCGGAAGCGATGCGTATGGTATTGGATATTCCGGTTGTGAGCAGCATGATCTTTCATCCGCTGCAGAGAGATGCGGAGAAAGTATATTCGCTTGTATCGGGAATCGTGGGAACTTCTGATGAATACCGGGATCGCCCGTTAAAAAACCAGAAGCTGGATGTTCCAAAAGTGACCGTTTATGTCGGCAATGAAATCAAAGAGTTTGATGCAGGTGTGGAAAAATACAGTCCGGAGATCGAAAAAGAAGAGGACGAATTCTGGGTGACTTATGCGGGAACGATCGGAACAAGTTATGATATCCGGACACTTGTTCTGACCGGAGAAGAACTGATCCGAAGAAGAAGGCTGAATATCAAGATCAAAATTCTAGGCGGAGGCCCGCTGAAAGAAGAACTGGAGCAGCTGGCCAAAGAGCATCACTGCAAAAATGTAGAGTTTGTCGGCTATATGCCATACGAAAAGATGGCGGCATATCTTGCAAAGTCAGATATTGTTGTCAATTCGTTTGTAAAGAAAGCGCCGCAGAGTATCGTCACAAAAATCGGTGATTACCTTGCTTCCGGACATCCGATGATCAATACTTGCATGAGTCCGGAGTTCCGAAAGAAAGTAGAGACAGATGGATTTGGAGTTAATATTATGCCGGAAGATGAAGAAATTCTGGCAGATGCGATCGAGAAGCTCTACGAGAATGAAGATGTGCGGGAAGAAATGGGAAAACAAGCGAGAAAGATTGCCGAAGAGCAGTTTGACAGACCAGAGTCTTATAAGAAGATTGTAGAGTTGATTAGGGAGTTGACAGAGAAGTAAGTATGAAACCATTTTTTAGTATTGTAATGCCGGCATATAAAGCCGAGAAATATATTGCAGACACGTTAGCATCCATTGGAAAGCAGACTTTTTCAGATTGGGAATGTATTGTGGTAGAAGATGGTTCTCCGGACCGTACAAAAGAGATTGTAAGAGAAGCCGCAACAAAAGATTCCAGAATCCGCTTAATTGAACAGCCAAAGAATTGTGGGGTCAGCGAGGCGAGAAACCGAGGAATCCAAGAGGCCGCTGGAGAATATCTGTGGTTTGCAGATGCAGATGATACGGTCGAGGAAGACCTGCTTGAGAAAGTATATCAATCGCTGCAGAAGAACCGGGCAAAGCTTGTGCTGTTTGGAATTGCTTTGGAATATTATGACCGGCAAGGAAAATTTTCTTATGAAGAGGTGCGAGTTCCGGAAGAAATGTATTTAACAGATCCAGAACAAATTCATCAACAACTGATCTATATGGAAAGGGAAACGTTGTATGGATATCCTGTAAATAAAGTCTATGATTTACAATATTTGAAGCAGCTGGGAATTACTTTTGATGATTATAGAAATGCAAAGTTTATAGAGGATATCTGTTTTAATATTGAATTTTGTATGGAAATAGACAGTATGAACTTGCTGGACTTTGCCCCTTATCACTATGCAAAGAGGGTGAACGGCAGCCTGACAAATGAATTTGTTCCGGACTACTATCGTTTTTTGCGGAAGCGGATTCAGAAGTTGTATGAGCAATGCACTTACTGGAAAGCAGATACAGAAGAAAACAGACAGATTCTTGGGAGCCTGTATGGAAGGTATATTTTATCTGCCATGGAGAGAAACTGCGATCCACGTTCAGGGATGTCGCATCGGGATCGAAAAGACTGGTGTAGGAAGTTATTTGTAGATCCATTGTTTTTGGACTTAGTGATGGATGCCAAGGCATCTGACAGCAGAATGTTAAAAATTGCGTTACGGATCCTCAGGACAAGAAGTAGATTTCTCTGTCTGAGTTTTGCAAGAGCAATTCATATTGCCAGAAATCAATTTCCGATTTTTTATTCCAAAGTGAAGGCAGGGCGTTAAGATGAGTGAAAAGCAAAGAGTATTGGTATATGGAATGTCAGATAATCCAGGAGGAATTGAGACTTATCTGCGGAATCTGACAAAAGAGCTTGTGCCGGAAATCATCCTGGATTTTGTCACAGATTTTCCGGGAGTTGCATATGAAGAGGAGTTGAGAGGCTATGGCTCTAGGATTTATTATATTGGAGCCAAAAGTCAGGGATTGTTAAAACAGTGGAAGCAATTTAGAAAGTTGCTAAGGGAACATCCAGAGTATCAGACGGTATATGGAAATATTTTGAATACAGGGGCTGTCTTTACTTTGATCATTCCATGGATCTACAGAAGAAAGATTGTGATTCACAGTCATAATGGGGCAGCAGATAATGAAAGACTTCATAAAATTTGCAGACCGTTTCTCAATGGTATTGCAAAACAATTTGTCGCCTGCTCAAAGCTTGCGGGAAGTTTTATGTTTGGACAAAGAGTTATGGAGCAAAAAGATGTATTGATCATGCCAAATGCGATTGAAGCAGAAACATATGCGTATGATCCAATGGTTCGGGAAGAAGTCAGGCAAGAATTGGGGATCCAAGAGAACTTTGTAATCTGCCATGTGGGGAGAATTGCACATCAAAAAAATCCGAAAGGTGTGATCGATATTTTCAGCAGCTGTCTGGAGGAAGAAAAAGACTGTGTACTTTTATATGTCGGAACAGGAGAACTGGAACAAGAAATAAAAAATTATGCAGCACAAAAAAGGGTTGCCGACAAAGTAAAATTCCTGGGAGTCAGAAAGGATGTTGAAAGATTGATGCAGGCGGCAGATTGCTTTTTGTTACCGTCCTTTTATGAAGGTCTTCCGATTGTTGCAGTCGAAGCTCAGGCGGCAGGTCTTCCGTGTTTTCTCTCAGATCAGATCAGTGAGGAGACAAAGCTTTCAGACCTTGTGGAATTTTTGAAGCTTGGCGATACTAGACTGTGGAGAAATGCAATATTGGAAAGCAGGGGAAAAGAAAGAAAATCTCGCTTGCAGGAGATCATCGGTGCGGGATATGACTTGAATCATCAGGAGAAAAAAATAGAGCAACTAAAAAAGAAATTTTAAGATATGGGGAGTATCCGTGTGAAAAAATATTGTATTGTAGAAAAGGGATTAAACGAACAGCATGCAGGTTCTAAAGCAAGAAATGACGTGGCAGATACACTGATCAAAGAAGGATGGAATCCTCTGCGCGTCAGCCCTCCGGTCATAAAGGAGAATGTAAGCTATGCAGAGCGGATCCGGATGGGATTGGTTCTGATGAAAGACTGGAGGAAGATTACAAAAACAGTTAAGGAAGAAGATCAGATTTTGATTCAGTATCCATTGGAGATGTATCCAAAGGTTGCAATGCTGGCGCTTAGATATATCAAACAGTTAAAAAGAAAAAAAGTAAAGATTATTATCTTGATTCATGATATAGAAAGTCTTAGGACACAGGATAAAAAGCAAAAAGAATGGTATCAGCATGCAGAAAAGTCATTTCTGTGCCTGGCAGACGATGTCATCGCCCATAATAAAAAGATGATCGGATATCTAAAAAAAATAGGGTTGGATACGAGAATACATGCTCTTGAGATATTTGACTATCTGGTGGAAGCGGAAAGTATCCAAAAAGCCGAAACAAAAGAGAATCAAAATGCAGTTATCATTGCAGGGAATTTGTCGGAAGAAAAAGCAGGATATGTGTATCAGCTGGATCAGGTGAATGCAGAGTTTCGCTTATATGGTCCAAATCTGAACACAGAGGCGATTGGAGCAGGCAATATTACTTACAAAGGCTCTTTCCCTCCAGATGACCTTCCGCGTGTATTGGACGGGAAATTTGGACTTGTGTGGGATGGAAAAAGTATTGACGAGTGTGGCGGAGAATTTGGGCAATATATGCAGTACAATAATCCGCATAAAACATCACTATATTTGGCAAGTAAGATTCCGGTTATTGTATGGGAGAAAGCAGCGATAGCAGAATTTATCAGAGAGAATCAGCTGGGAATACAGGTGGGGTCTTTAAGAGAGATTCCAGAGAAACTGGCTGCGCTTACTGGGGAAACATATGACGAGATGCTTCAGAACGTGTCTGCTATGGGAGAAAAATTGCGAAAAGGAGAGATGTTGAGAAAAGTTCTGAGAGCGATAGAGAACTTAGGGTAGGAGGAAGGAGATGGTAGAATAATATGAAAACAGAAAAAGTGGTATATCGATTTGAAATTTTTTTTAAAATCAGTTTTTTATTATATGCAATGTTGTCTACATGCAACTTGACATATGGAAAAGGTATTGTTTCTGTGATTATGTGGCCAATGTTTGTATCAGGGGTAGTATTATTTTGTATTCGAGGGATACATATAAAGCAGTATATTGGGACCCCACATTTATGGATATTAATCTGTCTATGTGGAAGTTATGTATTTTCTTCCATTATGAACTATGAATACTTTTCTAAAAGAACAATTGTAACATTAATTTTTTGGATGTTTTATTTTGGAATTTTATATGCATCAAAAGAAGAGCAATCACATCAGAAAACAGTGAAAGAATTCGAATTGTTTGGCTACATATATATTGCTTATGCATTAATCATGGTAGCAATTAGTTTGGGAATGATGGTAATAGGATATTCTTCACATTATGTTGATAAAGATAATGGAAATTATGAAATCTGTGCGGGTTTCTATGATGGAAGACTTTGGGGAGCATTTCAAGATCCAAACCTGGGAGCAGTTATCTGCTGTGTTGCCATTATGTTATCTGTCTATTTTATCTGTAAACATAAAGGTTGGGTAAAAAAAGCTGGATTTGTTATATGTATTATATTGTTTATCTTTTACATTGCATTCTCTGATTCTAGAAATGGTCTTGTGAGCTTATTGGTAGGAATAACTATATGGATTTTTGTTTGGATATCTCAGAAAAAGAAAGATACCAGAAAGTTAGTTATCAATGGCTGTGTTGCGGTGTTGGCAGGAAGCATCTGTTTGGTCGTGCCGATTTCCATTAAGAACGGCTATAATTATTTGGCACAAATAGAAAATCAGAAAAAAATATTAGAAGAAAAAAATAATATACAGATAGAAAAAAAGGTAACAAAGAGTAAGGAAGATACCAAACAGAACAATCAACTTCAGGAAGGTAACAATGAAGGAAAAAAAGAAACGGATTCAGAACAGACTGTAGAATCTAAGAAACAAAAGAGTAATTCTTCTTTAACTTCAAACAGGACTATAACAAAACAAGAAAATAGCGAACAAAAAAAACTTGCACCGATAAAAAGGGGATATAGTATGAAAGGAGATATTAGTAATCAGCGTTTCCAATTATGGGCAAGTGCAATTGAGGTAGGACTTAGTAGACCATTGACAGGAATTTCATTTTATGGAATTGTTCCTTATACAGAAAAAAATTTCCCGGATACATATATAGTAAATAATGATCATTGGGTGTATAGTACGATGGATAATGAATTGATGAATATCTTTGTTGCGCAGGGATTTCCGGGATTATTTATTGTCATAGGTTTGATTATTTCTGTTTTGAAAAATATTTTTTGTAATATAAGGAAAGTAAAGAAAGAGGAATGGCTGGGAATGACAACAATGTTGGCAAGTGTGATTGTACTGGCAGTAAGTGCAATGTTTCAGTCTACAATGTTTTATCAAAATGCGGCAAATGCAATTATTTTCTGGATGTTTTTAGGATATTTAGTTGTACTGCTAAAAAGAGACCCAAAAAGCACAGGAGAATAAGGTTAAGGTGAGGGATATGATATAAATGAGAATTAGAACAGTAAAATTTAATTTCATTATGAATGCTATTTTGACGGTCTCGTCCATTTTATTTCCGCTGATTACATTTCCGTACATATCAAGAGTTCTTCTTGTAGAGGGAAGTGGAAAAGTGGCATTTGCGACATCCGTTGTTTCTTATTTTACAATGTTTGCAACATTGGGAATTCCGACTTATGGGATTCGCGAGTGCGCAAGAGTGAGAGATAATAAAGAAGAACTTTCACGGACGGTACAGGAACTTCTGATTATCAGCGGAATTACAACAGCAATTACTTATGGAGTTTTTTTTCTTCTTCTATTTGTAGTTCCACAGTTTAGAGGGCAAAAAGAACTGCTTATTGTTATAGGAGCAAGTATTGGTCTGACGACAATTGGAGTACAATGGTTTTATAGTGCTTTAGAGCAGTATTCTTATATTACTGTCTGTGCAGTCTTGTTTAAAATTATAGGTCTTATTCTTATGTTTTTGCTTGTTAAAAAACCGGAAGATTATGTGATCTATGGAGCAGTCTATGTGATAGGAAGTTTTGGTTCGTACGTTCTTAATTTCTTGCGGCTGCGCAGGTTTGTTACATTTAAAAAGCAGGGAAAATATAATTTACAGCGACATCGAAAAGGAATTATAACATTCTTCTTACTTTCTGTTGCGACGAGCGTGTATTTGAATTTGGATTTAGTGATGCTTGGTTTCATGAAAGGGGATGTCGAAGTTGGCTATTACAATGCAGGGATAAAGGTAAAGACAGTTCTTGTTACTTGTGTAACTTCGTTGGGAACAGTATTACTACCGAGACTTTCCTACTACATCCAACAGGAAAAGAAACAGGAATTTCAGAGGATGGTAACAAAAGCATTTCAATTTGTACTGATAGTGTCTGTGCCAATGATGGTCTACTTTATTCTGTATGCAAAAGAATCCATATTATTTCTTGCAGGTGAGTCCTTTTTGCCAGCAACAGCATCTATGATTATCTTAATGCCAACAGTGTTATTTATAGGGTTGTCAAACATAACGGGAATTCAAATTTTGACGCCTTTAGGAAGAGAGAATCATGTAGTTTGTTCAGTGACGGCAGGTGCTATTTTAGATTTTTTATTAAATTTGATATTGATTCCAAAGTTTGGAGCAGCAGGGGCTGCGTTTTCAACAACAATGGCAGAAGCTCTTGTATTGGTAGTGCAGTGTGTTTACTTAAGATCGCAAATGTGGGGAATGATAAAGAATATTCAGATTTGGAAAATAGTAATTGGAGTTATAGGAGCGACTGTGGGAGGAGTTATTTTCGATAAGGTAACGACATTAGGCGTATTTTTAACGTTATGCATATCTGTGATTTTATTTTTTGGAATATATGGGGGAATTTTGCTTGTATTAAAAGAAAGTTTTGTGAATGAGATTTTAAGAAAGAAATGATTGAGTTTTATGAAATATATAAGAGAAAACAATGTTATAAAAACGTGGAATAACAAAGCCTGGGCCATAATACTTAACGTAGCCTTTTTCTTATCCATCTTATTAATGTGTGATATAAAATATGAAGTGTCAGATGATTTTATAATGTCTACAGTAATATCAGGAGCATATGGAAATGGCTATAATCCACATTTAATGTTTATTAATATAATATGGGGATATATTCTTTTACCATTTTATTATTTAATGCCAAAGATAAGCTGGTATTTAATAGCACAGCTTTTAGTTTGTCTGTTTTCGTTTATTCTAATATCCTATATGCTTTTAGAAAAATTAGAAAGGCCAGTAGCTATTTTATTTATTATCATTTTGCTGACATTTTTTGCAGATGATGCATATATTCTGGTTCAGTTTACGAAAACAGCAATGATTGCGGTTGTAGGAGGGGGAAGCGCGTTTTTATGGGCGTTATTTAATGAAAGGAAAAAGAGGCTTCAAATAAGTTCAGCATGTCTTGTAATTGTGGGAACACTTATACGTTTTAATGTTATTTACATTGCGGGAGGGTTCTTTCTGATTATATTAGTTGCAGAGTTCTGTAAATTAATGAAAGAAAAAAAATGGGCTTTTTGTGGACGGGTAGTTTTTTGGGGAGGTATGCTAATCACAGTAGCAGTATTCATGAACTGGCTCGATGGCTATATTTATAATCAGGACGAGGAATATTCTTACTACAGAGCTTATAGTGAGGCAAGGGCATCTATAGTAGATTCAGAAGATTATGGATATGAAGCTTATGAAGAGAAGTTAAGGGAAATAGGGGTTTCTGAGAATGATTATAAAATGATGCGCTCATGGAATTTTGCAGATAATACTATTTTTTCGAAGGAAATCTTGGAGCAGACAGGGGATATTATCAGAGAGTATAAAAGGGAACTTGGAGTTTCCAAGGAAAAAATATTAGAAGATATACAGTTTAGAGGGATATTAGTGTATCCAATTTGTCTAGTATGTATGGCTCTGTTATTAGCAGCAATTGTATTATTAAGAAAAGAATGGATGACATATATGGGAATTATGTTGCTTGCAGGTTTCTATATTGTGTATTTTTTTATGACTGGGCGAACTGTGTATCGAGTAGAATATGGAATTTTCTTTTCTGCATTTGTGGTGATGATGTATTTTTGGAAGAAAAAAGCCAAAGATTTTGGACAGAATATTGAATCGAAAAAGGGATGTGCTATACTTATACTGATATGCCTTGTTATAGAAGGGTTGCTTTATATTCCGGATAGGACATATTTAGATAATACGAAGGATAGCCGAAAAGAGTACATAGAAAAATTTTTCTTTGAGTCATGGAATTATGATGCAAGAAAATATAGAAAGATAGTTAATAAGGGAGAAAAAAGCGATGATCTGATAAAAGAAGTGAATGATCATAAAGAAAATTTTTATTTTATGGATTTTGAAACGACGATACAAATTTTGTATTATGATTGGAATCCATTTTATACATTGCCAGAAAGCTTTTATGATAATATACTTTATTTTGCTGGCATTACAACAAACTTTCCTGATTGCAATAAAATTTTACAAGAGAGATCAATAGAAGAACCATTGAAAGATTTGGTGCAAGAGGGAGTATATCTTATTGATTCAAAAAGCAAAACATTGGATCTTAAAATTGCATTTTTACAAGAGCATTATTATCCGGAAGCTCGAGCTGAATTATATAAAGAAATTAACGGATATCAAATTTGGAAGATTTATAAAGGATAAGAGAAAGGGGAAATACAAATGATTCACTTTAATGTACCTCCAGTAGTTGGAAATGAATTGCAATATATGGAGGAAGCAATTAAGAATAGAAAAATTTGTGGAGACGGAATGTTTACAAAAAAATGTTCCGCCTGGATGGAAGAAAAAACAGGTACAGCAAAAGCTTTACTGACAACATCTTGTACACATGCCATAGAAATGTCGGCTATTTTATCAAATATTCAGCCGGGAGATGAAGTGATTATGCCTTCTTACACTTTTGTATCAACAGCAGATGCATTTGTGTTGAGGGGAGCAAAAGTCATTTTTGTAGATATTAGACCGGAGACTATGAACATTGATGAAAGATTGATAGAAGAGGCTGTTACTGAAAGGACGAAAGCTATTGTGCCTGTTCATTACGCAGGAGTAGCTTGTAAGATGGATGAAATTTGCGATATTGCAAAACGACATAATTTATTTGTCATAGAAGATGCAGCACAAGGGGTTATGTCCTTTTATAAAGGGAGACCTCTTGGTACATTGGGGGATTATGGTTGCTATAGTTTTCATGAGACAAAGAATTACAGTATGGGTGAAGGTGGTGCACTTTTAATCAAAGATCCTAAAAATATAGAGCGAGCAGAGATTATCAGAGAAAAAGGAACAAATCGTAGTAAGTTTTTTAGAGGACAGATTGATAAATATACATGGATGGATGCAGGATCTTCTTATTTGCCAAGCGATCTCAATGCGGCATATCTTTGGGCACAGTTAGAGAAAGCAGAAGAAATACGGAATGACAGAATGGCATCATGGAATTTATATAATCAGTTATTGAAAGAGCTAGAAGAAGAGGGATATATCAGATTGCCAGAAATCCCAGAAGAATGTACACACAATGCACATATGTTTTATATTAAAACAAAAGATTTGGAAGAGAGACAAAATTTAATAAGTTTTCTAAAAGCTAAGGGAGTTGGAGCGGTTTTCCATTATATACCACTTCATTCTGCACCGGCAGGGAAGAAATATGGGGAGTTTTTTGGAAAAGATATTTATACGACATCTGAAAGTGAAAGGTTATTAAGACTACCATTATATTATAAGTTATCTAATGATAGTATAGAAAAGATTGTAGAAGCAATTAAAGAATTTTACAAGAGGTAAAAATAGTGATGAAAATAATAGTAACGGGATGTACTGGTTTTATAGGGGGAAATTTGTTAGAATATCTCAAAGATAGATATTGTATTGTGGGGGTTACGAGGCATTTAGGAAATTTAAAATCTACAGAACAAATTAGGTATGAAGAATCAGATTATTCTATTGATAGTTTAAAAAATATTTTTAAAGAGGCAGATGCGGTAATTCATTTAGCATCACAGAAAGTAGGAAAGCAAGAGGAGGAAGGTGTAAAAGCGTATATAGAAAGTTTCTATATATTAGAGAATGTTATTACTGCTGCTGATATGTGTGGAATAAGAAATGTAATAAATATATCTAGCAGATGTGTATATGGGAATTATACAGAAACAGGTTTTTCTGAATTAGATGCAACTCATCCGATTAATAAATATGGTGTAATGAAAGTGTGTGGAGAAAATTTATCCGAGTATTATAATAGAACAAGGGGAATGAGAATTAAAAACTTGAGACTATCTCAAGTTGTAGGTTATCCAATGAAGGATAAATATATGTTTAGTACATTTTTAGATAGGGTAGTAAAAAATGAGCCATTAGATATATTGGGACAAGGAATTGGAAAAAGGGATTACATCTATATTAAAGATGTTTGTAGGGCAATAGAATGTGCTGTTCAAAAATGTGAAAGGTTTGGAATATATAATATAGGATCAGGAGTAGGTATAAGTAATAAAGATATTGCAGAGAAAATGGTAGAAATTTTTGAAAGTAAGTCTAAAATAAATGTGATTAAAACCTCACCAAAAGATAGTAGTAAAATTATTTTAAATGTGGAGAAAGCGGAAAAAGAACTAGGATTTGTGTGCCAATACCACATGGAAAATATTTTATTTGATATTAAGAACAGAAAGAGAGGAGATTAAAATGAAGAAAGTATTAATCTTAGGAGCAGGAAATGCACAAATCGACGCAATTGAATATTGTAAAGGTCAAGGATATAAAGTGTATGGTTGCAGTTATACAGACACAGATAAAGGAATTCCTTATCTAGATGAATTTAAGCAGATTAATATTATTGATGCAGAAGCTGTGGCAGAATATGTAAAAGATAATGGAATTGATTTAGTTTATTCTGTTGGTTCTGATCTTGCAATGCCTACGGTGGCAAAAGTTAGTGAAAAATTAGGGCTTCCGCATTTTGTTTCTTACGATACAGCGTTGACTTGTAATTTAAAACATAAAATGAGAGTTGCATTGGGAAATGACTTTAAGGGCAATGTGCCGTTTAAAGTTATAGAGAAGCTTGAAGATGCAGAAGATTTTGAATGTTATCCGGCTATGATGAAACCGGTAGATTCGCAAGGGCAGAGGGGAGTTCATAAAGTAGAATCTTTTGAAGAAATAAAAGAGAATTTTGAAAAGTCTATGTTATATTCTAAGTCAGGGAAGATTATTCTTGAAAGCTACCTAGAGGGACAGGAGATTTCTGTAAATACATATGTAAAAAATGGAAAAGTAATATTTGCTCTTGTATCAGATCGAGTTTCGTTTAAAGAATTCCCAGGGGGAATTATAAAAAAACATTTATTGCCGACTCAGTTTTCAAAAAATGTAGTAGAAAAAGTGAAAGATTTGGTTCAGAGAGTTTTGCAAAAACTAGAAATTAAAGACGGACCGGCATACTTTCAAATAAAAGTTGTAGGAGATGAGCCATATCTTATTGAGGTAACACCTAGATTAGATGGATGCCATATGTGGAGATTGATAAATATTTATTGTGGAGTTAATCTATTAGATATGAGCTTTAAACAATTAATAGGTGAATCAGTAAGTTGTGAGCCAAAATATAAAGAGGGAAATTATACTTTAAAATTTATGTGTCAGCCACCATATACAGAAGTTATAAGCCATGCAGTTGAACCTGGAATCTATACAAGATGGTATTATGATATTGGAGATAAAGTTAAAGAACTTAATGGATATATGGAAAAATGTGGATATAATATTTTTAAAGAATAAATAATTAAAAGCAACTGCAGAGGAATAATAATGTAGTTGCTTTTACTATGTTTCATAAAAGGAGACTAACAAATGAAAATTAATAAAAGGAAACTGATTTTGATAGGGTGTATAGGATATAATTTACTTATTTTTATAATCCTTTGTGTTTTTGGAAATCCTGTTTTTGCGACTAATGATGATTATAGAATGAGGCTGATTATTTCGGGTGCATATACAGGAGTTCCTAATGGATCAGCAGTATTTATTAGTAACATTTTAGGAAACATGCTAGCTAGTTTATATAGGATTTGCCCCGAAATTGAATGGTATGGGCTTTTTACAATGTTAAGTATGTATATACCAGTATGTTTATGTGAATATATTTTTCTGAAAAGGGTTCAATGTAAAAAAGAGTTTTTTGAACGGATGTCAATAATTGTTATATTTACATTCCTGATTCTCCAAAAACACATTTTATTACCACAGTTTACAATTACAGCAGCTTTTTGGGCAATGTTGGCAATAGCATCGGTCTTGGAGATTTTTAATATATATGAAGAAAGTAGAACAATTAGTAAAAAGTGGATTATAAGTTTTTTCATTTCTTGCATTTTAAGTTGCTTCGTTAGAAAAAAAATATTTTATATGTGTATTCCTATGATTATTTTGTTGGTAATTATTGGATGTCAAAAATATAGAAATATTTCTTATAAGAAAGTTATTTTTATTGCTATAGGAATATTAGGGCTTATATTAACAAATGAAGGAACAAATGTAATTCTAAATAAAAGTCAGATGTATCAAGAATTTACAGAATTTAATAAAGCACGTTCGGGAGTATATGATTATATAGAGATTCCAGATTATTGGGAAAATAAAGATTTTTATGATAGCTTAGGAATGGATATTGCGGCTTGGGAAAATTTAAATAATAGAACATTTGATATTAGTGATTCTATAAATACAAGTAATTTGAAGAAAGTTAGAGAATATGCAAAGGAAGCACAAGAAGATAATATCATATATAAATTATGGAAGGTATTTGATGATATTAGAGGAGTTATTTCCAGTAAAATGATATATTTTCAACTCATTGGATTTGGATTGGTTACTGGCATTATTATGTTTCAAAGTTCATGGAAAATAAGAGAAAATTCTAAAAAACTTATTTTATCTTATTTAGTATATATAATAATTGTAATATTAGGAATGGCATATGCTGGTAGAATACTTGATAGATTGGTTGAGGCATTGTTGTTTTTCTGTATTGGAGCTTTATTTGCCAGCGCTAGTATTGGTGAACAAACAAGAGAAGAGGAATGGTTTAAAATAGGAAAAATATCAATAACAAGTAAAAGTTTACTTAGTATTGGAATCATATTAATTGTAGGAGTGACTATTATTGCAAATCAATATACTCTTCAAAGAGATGCAACAGGGATCAGAAGTGTAGTATTAGAAAAAACAGATTATCTTAAAGCACTTACCGAATATATGGAAGATAAAGAGGATAGTTTTCTTTTTTACAATGCATTAGATTTTATTTCGGCTTCAGAAAGTGTTTTCTCAGAGAGAAAGCCTAACATATCAAATGTAGAGTCATTAGGGAATTGGAATGTTTTTTCACCTAATTATTATACAAGAAATGAGCATTTTGGATTTGAATCTGCAATACAAGGACTCACTGAAAAAGATAATGTATATTATGCAGAAATAGGAGAATTTCATGCAAGTATAGAGGGTGAAGTAGAAAAGAAAAATAAGCAGTTAGTATGGGTGGAGCAATTAAATATTGGAGAAAATGTAATAAATATATACAAAACAGAAGAAAAAGAAGGAGAATAAAATGAAAGTTGCAATAATAATTCCTTGTTATAATTCAGAAGGTACAATATATGAAGTAGTAAAAGAAACAACACAATATATGAAAAAAATGAAAGATACAGAAGTTCAATTTGTTTTAGTTAACGATTGTTCTAAAGATAACACATTTGGAATAATAAGAAAAATTGTAGAAGATTTTGATAATGTAATAGGGGTTGATCTTGCAAAAAATGCAGGGCAGCATAATGCATTATTGGCTGGGATGAGACAAGTGGAAGCAGACTATTATATAGGCATGGATGATGATATGCAGACACATCCTTCACAGATTTATATTTTATTTGAAAAATTATTTGAGGGATATGATGTTGTATATGGTACATATGAACATAAGAAGGCAAGTAATTTCCGCAAATTAGGAAGCTGGTTTAATAACTATACTATAGCGAAAATGCTTGGGAAACCTAAGGAGATGAAAATTTCAAGTTTCTGGCTTATAAGAAGATTTGTTAGGGATTATGTTGTTAACTATAATAGTAAATTTACTAATTTACAAGGTCTTTTTTTAAGGTCATCAGCCAAAGTTACAAATGTAAAAATCAAACATTTTGAGCGTAAAGTGGGAGTTTCAAATTATACAATAAAAAAATTATTAGTGTTGTGGTCAAGTGTATTAAATTATTCAATTATTCTTCTTAGAGCTCCGTTAGTGTTAGGGGGGATTCTAGTTGGTATATCAGGGATACATATTATTGTGCTCATTATTATGTATTTATTTAAATATAACATTAACTATAGTATTGCAATTTTAGTATTTTTACTTGAAAGTATAGGTGGATGTATTCTATTTTTTGAGGGGTTATTGGGAGAGTATATCGGAAGAATGTTTTTGGTTGAAACAAGAGATCCACAAAGCGTGATTCGCGAAATAATAAAACATAAAGAGACTAAGGAGCAAAGATGATAAGATCGTTTTTATATGATACTGCGAATAAAGAGAAATCGGCATATATATGGAATACAAGTGCGTCCATGCTAAGCGCATTTCAAACAGTGTTTATTTTGATGATAATTTCTAGAATTGATCCTGTTTCAGATGCAGGGATTTTCACTATAGCATTTGCAGTTGGTAACTTAATGCTTACAATAGGGAGATATGGGATTCGACCGTTTCAAGTATCTGATGTTAGGGAAAGTTATAAATTTTCAGATTATTTATGGGCAAGAATTATAACCTGCTTGCTAATGATAGGTATTTCGATTGTTTATGTTGTTAGTAATTATGGGTTTGCAGGGGAGAATTCTAAGAAAAGTACAGTTATTCTTTTAGTATGCATGACTAAGGTGATAGATGCATTTGAAGATGTTTTGCACGGAATGTTGCAACAGAGGCAAAGACTGGACATAGCGGGAAAAGTTGTATCGCTTCGTCTTGCAGGTTATATAGTTACATATTTGATTACTTATATTTTTACAAAGAACTTGGTTGTAGCATCATCTATTTCACTTTTAATCACATTTATAATGTTTTTGGGATTAAACAGCATTGCAGTAAAAGAGTTTACAAAAGAGAAAATTAGTAGAGGAGCTATTAAAAATGTAAAAAAACTTTATATAGAATGTTTTCCCTTATTTATATCTACATATTTAGTGATGTATTTGGGGAATGCACCTAAGTATGCAATTGATAAAGTTTTATCCAATGAAGCACAAGCATGTTTTAACTATATTTTTATGCCGGTTTTTGTTATTGGGTTAGTAAGTCAGTTTATATATCAGCCGGCGATTAGAAGATTATCTTTTGCATGGTATAATGATGAAAAAAATTTTTTTAAAAAGGCTATTTTAAAACAGATTATTATCATTGTTATTTTATCTATTTTAGCGATATTTGGAGGAGCTTTTTTAGGAATTCCAATTTTGTCAGCTATTTATAGTGTTGATTTGACAGGATATAAACAAGAACTTTTAGTTCTTTTAATAGGTGGAGGTATGCTGGCTTTTGTCAATTTTTTGCAAATGTTAATTACGATTACACGCCATCAAAATTGGTTGATTGGAGGATATATACTTGCATATATAGTATTTTTAACACAGGGAAAGAGTGTAGTAAAAAATTATGGAATTATGGGAATATCTCTGTTCTATTTAACGGTTTTGGTGGCACTTACAATTATTTTTGGGATTATGACATGTCGTATTATTACACATAGATATAAATAAATTACTTAATTTTCAATGGCTAGTATTTTTAACGATGTTAGAATATAACACAATGGCAAAATCCAAAATATTTTAATGGCAACTGTGAAGTTCTGATAATTAACTCTCATTTGGAGTAAAAAACATATAGAGTATAAGAAAAATCGTGTCGTGTTTTGTTAGTAATAGATTTATTTTTTGATTTATCAGAATCCTTATAAAGAAACGTAGAGAATATTTGTAAACGCAAAATAGGCAGCTGTATTTTGTAATCGATTTAAACAAGAAAAAAGTAGTTTTGACGCTACTATATATGAAAAAGGAGAAACAATATGAAATACGATTATCTTGTAGTAGGAGCGGGATTATATGGAGCAGTGTTTGCTCATGAGGCAAAGAAAAAGGGCAAAAAATGTCTTGTAATTGACAAGCGTGATCACATTGCGGGAAATATTTATTGTGAGGAAATCGAAGGAATCAATGTGCACAAGTATGGTGCACATATTTTCCACACATCCAATAAGAAAATATGGGAATACATCAATCAGTTTGCTGAGTTTAATAATTACATTAACTCTCCGATTGCTGTATATAGGGATGAACTTTATAATTTGCCGTTCAATATGAATACTTTCAGTAAGATGTGGAATATCCGCACACCACAGGAAGCGAAGGAAAAGATTGCTGAGCAGGTGGCAGAGACAGGTATTACTGAGCCAAAGAATCTGGAAGAGCAAGGATTATCTTTGGTCGGTAAGGATGTATTTGAGAAGTTAGTAAAGGGCTACACTGAGAAACAGTGGGGAAGAGACTGTAAGGATCTTCCGGCATTTATCATCAAGCGTCTTCCGGTTCGATTTACTTACGACAATAATTACTTCAATGATCGCTTTCAGGGAATCCCTATGGGTGGTTATACGAAGATTGTAGAAAAGATGCTGGATGGTATTGACGTAAAGACAAATACAGACTATTTTGCGTTTATCAAAGAAAATCCGGAGATTGCAGAGAAGACAGTATTTACGGGAATGATTGACGAGTATTATGATTATAAATTAGGAGCGCTGGAATATCGTTCTGTACGTTTTGAGACAGAAGTCCTGGATACAGATAACTATCAAGGAAATGCAGTTGTGAATTATACAGAGAGAGAAGTGCCATATACACGTATCATTGAGCACAAGCATTTTGAGTTCGGTACACAGGAGAAGACGGTCATTTCCAGAGAGTATTCTTCTGAGTGGAGCGTAGGAATGGAGCCATATTATCCAGTCAACAACGAGCAGAACAATACATTGTTTGAGAAATACCGCGAGTTGGCAGAGAAAGAGTCAAAGGTGATCTTTGGCGGACGTCTTGGAAACTATAAGTATTACGATATGGATAAGGTTATTGAGGCAGCGCTTGAAATGTGCGAAAAGGAATTGGGATAATTTTATCTAATGTGTTGTGTCCCCCACTGCTTTAGATATGGAAAAGCAGCAGGACATAGCAGTGCTAAAGCCTGGATGCAGGTTGCCTTTCAGTCGAAAACAATGGAAGAATTTATACAGAAAATATAATAAAAATCTATTTCAGATCAATGATCAGATCAAATCTCTGGAGATTTCACTGTTCTTGTGAAATTTCCAGGGATCAATAACAAGTCGATGCCGTTTCGGGCAATGCTCCAAAGAGAGACAGAGGAATTCTATTTTGTTTCCGATAAAAGCAAAAAACATATTTGTAAGGGAAATGTATTTTTTGTTGGAAGAAGAACAAGAATATGTTATAATACCGCTTATGATGTTTTGGAGGAAATACAGATGAAATTGAGATATAGATTAGCCGCGTTCCTGCTGGCAGCAGGACTTGTTTTTTCGAATACGGCAGTGCATGAGGTATGTGCAGCAGAGGTAGAAGGAGCAGCGGCAGCAGTTACAGATGAAGAGAAGGCAGTGTATGAGATGCCGGTGGAATCAAATGCGTTGAAGAACTGGCCAGAGGGACCGGGAATCTTTGCGGAAGCGGGAATCATCATGGATATGAACAGTGGAGCAATTCTCTATGCAAAGAATATTGATGAAAAGGAATTTCCGGCGAGTATTACGAAGATTATGACGGCGCTCGTAGCGTTGGAAAACAGTGAGCTGACAGATAAGGTTCATTTTACCGAAGAGTCGGTGGCATTTCTTGAATATGGAGATGCAAGCATTGGTATGCAGCCGGGAGAAGAGATTACAATGGAGGATGCTTTATATGGGATGCTGTTGGCATCTGCGAATGAAGTCTCCTATGCGATTGCAGACACAGTGGGAAATGGATATGATAATTTTATCCGTATGATGAACGAGAAGGCAGAGGAGCTGGGATGTACGAATACACATTTTACAAACCCACATGGACTTCACGACGAAGAGCATTATGTTTCTGCCAGAGATATGGCGCTCATTGCAGCGGCAGCATTTCAGCATGAGGAATTCCGGAAGATCACGAACACATACGAACACCGGATTCCGCCTACAAACCTTGTTAATGAGGAACGAGTATTTCAGCAGTACCACCAGATGCTTTATGATGGAACAGATACCTTTTATGAGCCATGTGTTGGGGGAAAGACGGGATATACAGACCAGGCACTGTCTACTCTTGTTTCTTATTTAGACAATGGAGAACTTCAGCTTGTCTCTGTGAATTTGAAAACACATGGGGTTCATGTATATCCGGACACGAAAAATATGGCAGAATATGTTTTCAATAATTTTAAAAAGATTCCTTTAGAGGGAAAGGATCTTCCAAAAGGTGTGAAAGAGACAGAGGAAGATACTTACATTGTTGTACCGAAGAATGTGGAATTTCAAGATGTAAAAGCGGAGATTGTCCCGGAAGATAAAAGAGGGAAATCAAAGAAGGGTACGTTGACTTACACTTACGATGGACAGACGGTCGGAGTCTCAGAAGTTGTTTTGAAAGATTCATATTTTCAGACAAACACAGCAGGAACGAAGACAGAAAAAAACGAGACAGATCAGAAGGAACAAAAGCCTCTTTTTACTGTTTCACCGAAAGTTAAGATGATTATTGGCATAGTTGTGTCAGTTATTATTGCAATGGGCTTGATTTTTTGTGCGCTTGTCTATAGAAAACGACAGAGGAGAAGGCAGCGAAGGCTGATGGAGCAGAGACGCCGCCGTCAGATAAAAGAAAAGCAGGTAAGACAGCAGCAGGTTCAGGCAAGAAGAAGACAGCAGTATCAAAAGCAGAAAGATCATACGAATAAAAGAAGTGAGGATCATAGACTTCCGCGGAGATAGGAAAGAGCTGTGGGACAAAATGTAAAGGGAAATTGTGCAGAATAAGCCACAATTTCCCTTTGATATTTTTCGTATAAAGATTTACTGATCGAAGTTTTCCATACCAAGTTTTTTCTGCTTTTTATAATAGTAAATGATAAACAGTACGGCTGTAATTCCCCAGGAGATTGGATAACTCAATGTGATTGTTTCGATCGTAGGTGATTTTGGGACAAGCAGGAATACCCAAAGTGTACGGAATACGCAAACACCGCAGCATGTCATGATTGTCGGGATGATGACATCACCGATTCCACGCAATGCTCCGGAGTAGATTTCGATAAAGACAAACAGAGCATAAGCCGGTGCCATGTAGTTCAGGATCTGGATTCCGATGCGGATGACTTCCGGATCACTTGTGAACAGATGGAACAGATACTTTCCTGCGGTCATTAGAAATATACTCATTGCGATGGATGAAGCAAGTGTCATCCCAAGACAGACACGCACACTTTTTCTTACGCGGTCATATTTTCCGGCGCCATAATTTTGTCCGACAAAAGTTGTGGCAGAAATACCAAAGGCGGAAATGACCATCCAGCAGAAGGCATCCATTTTTCCGAAAGAAGTCCATGCTGCTACGGTATCAGTTCCAAGTGCATTTAGAGCAGTCTGGATAATAATATTTGATAAGCTGTACATGGCTGCTTGAAGTCCTGCAGGAATTCCGATACGAAGGATCGAGGACAGAGAGCCTTCGAAGAATCGGACTTTTCTCAGATGTAGTTTGTAAATATCGGATGTCCGTATCAGGGTGAGCAGTACAAGGATGGCGCTGACTGCCTGAGACAGTACCGTTGCAATGGCAGCACCGGCAATTCCCATATGGAACACGAGTACAAATAGAAGATCCAGTCCGATGTTCAAAAAGCAGCAAACGATCAGGTAGTACAGTGGTCGCTTGGAATCTCCGACAGAGCGGAGGATACTGGAGCCGATATTGTAGATGAATGTAAACAAAATTCCGAGGAAGAAAATCCGGAGATAAGTTACGGAATCTGCCATCATGCTTTCCGGAGTATTCATCATGCTAAGAAGCGCGGGTGCCAGGAAATAGCCAGCGCCCATGAGAAAAATACTGGATACGGTCGAGAAAGCAATCGCAGTGTGCAGTGCATGGGACAGTTCGGTTTCTTTTCTCGAACCATAGTGCTGGGCGATGATCACAGTTGCTCCTGATGAAACACCGACAAAGAATCCGATGATCAGGTTGATGATCTGATTAGAAGAACCTCCTACAGCGGCGAGTGCCTCCTTTCCAACGAACCGTCCGACGATCATCGCGTCTGCAGTATTGTAAAGCTGCTGGAAGAATGTACCGAGAACAATAGGAAAAAAGAAAATCAAAAGCTGTCTCCAGATAATTCCTTCCGTAATTGCGTTTGTTGCCGCAGCTGCGGCTTTTTTCTGATTGTTCATAATGTTACCCCTCATAAAGTAAGATGTTGTTTGTTTCCCATGTATCATACCATAGAGATGAAAAGGGGGAAATAGGAGATGAAAAAAATTTTGACTTGCACAGGAGAAAGCTTCGTACTATAATCAGTTAGGATTTTGAGGAAAAAAGAAAAGAGGAACGAAGGAGGAAAAGGATGTTTGGAAAAGTAAAAGAATCAGAGCAACATTTGAATATAAACTGGAAGCATTTTTATCTCAGTGTGTTAGCGCTTGTCATTCCGATGGCGCTTCAGAATCTGATCAATGTAGGTGTGACGGCAGCCGATGTTGTGATGCTTGGGAAGGTTGGGGAGCATGCGCTTTCTGGTGCTTCTCTGGCAGGGCAGGTACAGTATATTATGACACTGTTTTTATTTGGGCTGACTTCCGGGGCGACCGTTTTGACTGCTCAGTATTGGGGGAAGAAGGATATCTGCACAATTGAGAAGATATTAGGACTTGGAATGCGTTCAGCCGTAATTGTAACAGCTGTATTTTTTGTGGCAGCCCAGTGTATTCCCCATACATTGATGAAGATCTTTACTTCAGATCCAGAGGTGATAGAACAAGGAGTGGTCTATCTTCGGATTGTCAGCTGGTCTTATATTTTTATGGGGATTACGCAGACCTATCTTTATATTATGAGAAGTGTAGAGCGGGTTGTTGTGGCGACAGTTGTATACTTATGCTCTCTGATCTGTAATGTGGGCATCAATGCGGTGTTGATCTTTGGATTGTTTGGAATGCCGGCATTGGGAGTCAAAGGTGCCGCAATCGGTACACTGACTGCGAGATTGTTGGAGATGGCCTTAGTCTGTCTATACTCTCACTTTTGGAATAAGGATATTAAGTTTCATACGAAATACTTTCTTCATACAGAGAAAGTGCTTAACAGGGATTTCTTGAAATATGCATTTCCGGTTATTTTGAATGAAGTACTATGGGGGCTTGGAACTGCGGCAAACACAGCGGTGCTTGGGCATATGGGAAGTGCAGCGGTTGCGGCAAACTCTGTGGCGCAAGTGGCAAGACAGCTTGCAACAGTGGTTGCATTCGGTCTGGCAAGTGCGACGGCAATTTATCTTGGAAAGACAATCGGGGAGAAAAAATACGAACATGCAAAAGCCTATGCGCGCAGGTTCGTATGGCTCAGTGTACTGATGGGAGTGCTCGGTGGAATCTTAATCCTTGCGATTGCTCCGTTTATGGCGGAGGCGATGACGTTGTCAGAGACTGCCAGATGGTACATGCGGTTTATGTTTTTTGTTATGTCTTATTTTGTAGTAGGACAGGCATATAATACGACATTGGTTGTTGGGACGTTCCGTTCCGGTGGTGACACACAGTTTGGATTGATACTGGATATGTCCACCATGTGGGGCTGTTCGATCTTGTTTGGAGCACTTGCTGCATTTGTATTTCACTGTAATGTGCCGGTGGTCTATATGATCCTGATGAGTGATGAGATTATTAAGATTCCGATCACGTGGTATCGTTATAAGAGTTACAAATGGCTGAAAAATGTGACGAGGGAAGAATTGTAAATTTTAACGGATATTTTTGATAGAAAAAATTTAAAAGATATTTTTGACAGTTTCACAAAAAGGTGATGGAAAATGAAACCGGATTTAAGAGAAAATTAGAATCAATCGAATGATAACCGGTATTTCATTTGGCATCACTTTTTTGTTATAGTTCTATAAGGAATTTTTTATAGAGATCTATTTCTGTTTCAATTTCTTTGTATATTGTTCCTGCTCTGTTTTTGGAATTTTCAGGGCATTCATTGCTTCTTCCATTGTAAAATTCATAGTTTCCATGAGAGATTGAATAGAAAACAGAATTCCTTCTTTCTTACCTTCTCTCAGTCCAATTTCTTCAATTCCTTTGCTCAAATTACACATAGTGGAAACCTCCTTTTCTAATTTCCTGGTCATTTTAATATGAAAATCAGCTTGCAAAATTTGCTTTTTTTCTGCTGCCTCCCGGGTAGGGGAGAGCAGTACTTCTAATAATTTTAACACGCCGCTGTCAGCCTCCTGCTCAGAATCACTCAAGCAGATTATGATTGCAGAGAGAAGATCATAGTTTTGGGGAATCTCGTGTACATTGCCGACTATATTTTCCTCATGGATGGAGTAGCGGGTGATTGTATTTCTCCGGTTTTCCGGAGGATTCATACAGATCCAGATGGAGTAAACTTTTTTGCTCTGATCATATTGGGAAGATGAGAATTCTGTACCGTATTGGGAGGAAATCATCCGGCTGCAATAATATAATCCTCTTTTGATAATAGGATATCCCGGATAGAAATCATTTTGAGCTTCCAGGTTGATAAAAAGACGAATCTGATGTGTGGAAGACAGGATTGTGGCAAAGAAACGGATATCATAAGTAATTGTTCCTTCTGTAATCGTAGCGTCTTGTGTTGCCATTCCGGTAATCTGTTCTGTGTTGGAAGATTCATCTGGATTGACAGTTATGCTGGAAATCTGAGGTTCTCCTTCGATGTAACATTCTGCAATTTCCTTTACATCACAGTCTTTATATTCAACCAGACAACTTTTCATAATCCATGCCAGAATAATCTTATTGGCAAGAAGGCGCTTACAGGCAGCATCGTAAGAGGACTTCCTGCCTGCTGCCGAAATATTTTTAGCGAGTATATTTTCTGCTTGCATTGTGAGCCACCTTTCAAATATTCTTTTGGGATTCTGATTGCTGCAGCAAAGAATGTGATTGTGGGGAGTTAACTTCCGCAAGTTTTTAAGTTATTCTGATTCTACCATGAAAACGTCACACAATCCATAAATAGAGTATGAAAAAATGGTAAAGAAAAGTTGAGAAAAACATCACAAACAACTCTTGACGGCGGCGTGAAATGTTTCTATAATGGAATTTGTATAGGTAAAGACGTTGATGAAGACAGTAGAATATACCGGAAAATCAAAGCGAGCCGGGGATGGTGGAAGCCTGGTAGGAGTAAAGTATATTTGAATATCACTTCTGAGTTGCAGGGGCTGAACATTTTTTGGAAAAATAAGTAAGCACTGACGGGATTCCGCCGTTATTGGGAGCGCATATGCTGGTATGTTGTAACAGGTGGTAAAACGAAAGATTATGCTTCCGTCCTTTTACAGGGCGGGAGTTTTTTTATTACATAGGAAAATCTTATGTTCCATTTTTAAGATTACTTTGCAACCGGGCCGGCAGGACCGCATTTATGAAATATAGAAAGTAAAGGAGAATCAGTATGTATCAGAAAGTATCTACGGACTTAAAATTTGTTGACCGTGAGAAGAAAACAGAAAAATTTTGGGAAGAGAATGATATCTTCCGGAAAAGTATGGAAAATAGAAAAGAAGGGGAGACATATACATTTTACGATGGACCTCCGACTGCCAATGGAAAACCGCACATCGGACATGTGCTGACTCGTGTCATCAAGGATATGATTCCAAGATACCGTACCATGAAAGGATATATGGTACCAAGAAAAGCCGGGTGGGATACACACGGACTTCCGGTGGAACTGGAAGTGGAAAAATTGCTTGGACTGGATGGAAAAGAGCAGATTGAGGAATATGGATTAGAGCCATTTATCAAACATTGTAAAGACAGTGTATGGAAATATAAAGGAATGTGGGAAGATTTCTCTGCGACAGTTGGTTTCTGGGCAGACATGGATAACCCATATGTTACTTACGACAATAACTTTATTGAGTCTGAGTGGTGGGCATTAAAACAGATCTGGGAGAAAGGACTGTTATACAAAGGATATAAGATTGTACCTTACTGCCCTCGTTGTGGAACTCCGCTTTCCAGCCACGAAGTCGCACAGGGATACAAGGATGTCAAAGAGCGTTCCGCAATCGTAAGATTTAAAGTAAAGGGAGAAGATGCTTACTTCCTTGCATGGACAACAACGCCATGGACACTTCCTTCTAACGTTGCACTTTGTGTCAACCCGAATGAAACTTATGTAAAAGTAAAAAATGACGGTTACACATACTATATGGCACAGGCACTTGTGGATACCGTGCTGGAAGGTGATGTGGAAGTCGTAGAGACTTATGTCGGAAAAGATTTGGAAAATAAAGAGTATGAGCCGTTATTCCCGTTTGTAGAGTTAAATAAGCGGGCATACTATGTGACATGTGCTGATTACGTTACACTTACAGATGGTACTGGTGTCGTTCATATTGCACCTGCATTTGGTGAGGATGATGCGCAGGTTGGACGCAGATATGACCTTCCATTCCTTCAGTTAGTAGATGAAAAGGGTGAGATGACAGAGGAAACTCCATGGGCAGGAACATTCTGTAAGAAAGCAGATCCGATGGTATTAGAAGATCTGGAGAAGAGAGGACTTCTCTTTGCTGCTCCGAATTTTGAACACAGCTATCCACACTGCTGGAGATGTGATACTCCATTGATCTATTATGCGCGTGAGTCATGGTTCATCAAGATGACAGAAGTCAAAGAAGATCTGATCAGAAACAACAATACGATCAACTGGATTCCGGAAAGCATCGGAAAAGGACGTTTCGGAGACTGGCTTGAGAATGTACAGGACTGGGGAATCAGCCGTAACAGATACTGGGGAACTCCTCTTAATGTTTGGGAATGTGAATGTGGGCATATGCATTCCATCGGAAGCATTGAAGAACTGAAATCAATGTCAGACAACTGTCCGGATGATATCGAACTGCACCGCCCATTTATCGATGCAGTAACGATCAAGTGTCCGCACTGTGGAAAAGAGATGCACCGTGTGCCGGAAGTTATCGACTGCTGGTTTGACAGTGGGGCAATGCCGTTTGCACAGCACCATTATCCATTTGAAAATAAAGATTTATTTGAGCAGCAGTTCCCGGCAGACTTTATTTCCGAGGCGGTAGACCAGACAAGAGGATGGTTCTATTCTCTGCTTGCAATCTCGACACTTGTATTTAACAAAGCGCCATATAAGAATGTTATCGTGCTTGGACATGTGCAGGATGAAAAAGGACAGAAGATGAGTAAATCCAAAGGAAATGCAGTCGATCCGTTTGAAGCATTAGAGCAGTACGGAGCAGATGCGATCCGCTGGTATTTCTATATCAACAGTGCACCGTGGCTTCCAAACCGTTTCCATGGTAAGATCGTGACAGAAGGACAGCGTAAATTCATGGGAACACTTTGGAACACTTACGCATTCTTCGTATTATATGCGGAGATCGATCAGTTTGACGCGACAAAATATCAGCTGGAATACGAGAAACTTCCGGTTATGGATAAATGGCTGTTGTCCAAATTGAATACATTGATCAAGACTGTAGATACAAATCTGGAAAATTATCGGATTCCGGAAAGTGCAAGAGCACTGCAGGAATTTGTGGATGATATGAGTAACTGGTATGTCAGAAGAAGCCGTGAGCGTTTCTGGGCAAAAGGAATGCCGCAGGATAAGATCAATGCGTATATGACACTTTACACAGCACTTGTGACTGTGGCAAAAGTAGCTGCGCCAATGATTCCGTTTATGACAGAAGATATCTATCAGAATCTTGTCAGAAGCATCGACAAAGAAGCTCCGGAAAGTATCCACTTATGTGACTTCCCGGTTGCAGATGAAGCGTTGATCGACCGTGAGTTAGAAGAGAACATGGATGAAGTTCTGAAATTAGTTGTGATGGGACGTGCATGCAGAAATACTGCAAACATTAAGAACCGTCAGCCAATCGGAAAAATGTTCGTGAAGTCTTCTGTAACTTTACCAGAATTTTACCAGGAGATTGTGGAAGAAGAGTTAAATGTAAAAGAAATGGAATTTACAGATGATGTTCGCGCATTTACTTCATATACATTTAAACCGCAGTTGAAGACTGTTGGACCAAAATATGGTAAAATGTTAGGTGGAATCAAAGCTGCCCTTGAAAATCTGGATGGAAACAAGGCAATGGATGAGCTGAATGAGACAGGATCCCTGAAACTGGATGTGAATGGACAGGAAGTGACATTATTTAAAGAGGACTTGCTGATCGATATGGCACAGATGGAAGGATATGTTTCTGAGAGCGACAACGGTGTGACAGTTGTGTTGGATACAAACCTGACAGAAGAGCTTTTGGAAGAAGGATTTGTCAGAGAGATCATCAGTAAGATCCAGACAATGAGAAAAGAAGCAGACTTCGAAGTGACAGACAAGATCACAGTATATTACGAAGGAACAGAGAAGGCCAATGAAGTGTTCGCAAAATATCAGACAGAGATCATGGGCGAAGTGCTTGCGACAGAGATGAAGCAGGAGACTCCGGCAGGATATGTCAAAGAGTGGAACATCAATGGTGAAAAAGTAAATATGGGTGTACAGCGTTAATTTAAGAGAGAGTTACACAGATTAAAGAGACGGTACACGAGCATGATCCCCGCACGTCAGAAAGAGGTGCGGGGATAAAAGAGAGAGGAGAGAGAAAGTGTCGGATTTTAAGTTTGATAAAGAAGCGTTTAAAAAAGAAGTCAAGAACAATGTGAAGACTTTGTATAGAAGAACGATAGATGAGGCAACACCGCAGCAGACATTTCAGGCGGTGTCTTATGCTGTAAAAGAATATATTATTGACAACTGGCTTGCGACTCAGGAAGTATACGAAAAAGAATCACCAAAGACAGTGTATTATCTGTCGATGGAATTTTTGATGGGAAGGGCACTCGGAAATAACCTGATCAATTTAACTGCTTATCAGGATGTGAAAGAGGCTCTGGAAGAAATGGGAATCGATTTGAATGCAGTGGAAGATCAGGAGCCGGATGCGGCCCTTGGAAATGGTGGATTGGGACGTCTTGCAGCCTGCTTTCTGGACTCTCTTACTTCTCTTGGCTATCCTGCATATGGATGCGGGATCCGTTATCATTACGGAATGTTCAAACAAAAAATTAAAAATGGGTATCAGGTAGAGACACCGGATAATTGGTTGCAAAACGGGAACCCATTTGAAATTCGCAGGGACGAATATGCAAAGGAAGTCCGCTTCGGCGGTACGATCCGTATGCAGCACAATTATGAGACTGGAAGAGATGAATTTATCCAGGAGAATTTTGAGTCCGTGCTTGCAATTCCATACGACATGCCAATCGTCGGTTATGGAAATAATGTAGTAAATACATTGCGGATCTGGGATGCGAAAGCAATCACATCTTTCCGTTTAGATTCTTTTGATCGTGGGGAATACCACAAAGCTGTGGAGCAGGAAAATCTTGCAAAAACAATTGTGGAGGTGCTTTATCCAAACGATAATCATTATGCGGGAAAAGAATTACGTTTGAAACAGCAGTATTTCTTCATCTCTGCAAGTCTTCAGGAAGCCATTGATAAATACAAACGCTCCAACGATGATATTCGCCGTCTGCATGAGAAAGTGATCTTCCAGATGAACGACACTCATCCGACTGTAGCGGTTGCAGAGTTAATGCGTCTTCTGATGGATGAGGAAGGATTAAGCTGGGATGATGCATGGAATGTTACAACAAAATGTTGTGCATACACAAACCATACGATCATGTCTGAGGCGCTTGAGAAATGGCCGATCGATCTGTTCTCCAGATTGCTTCCGCGAGTATATCAGATTGTAGAAGAGATCAACCGCCGTTTCGTAGAAAAAGTGCGCCAGATGTATCCGGGAAATGAAGAGAAAGTCAGAAAAATGGCAATTCTCTACGATGGACAGGTAAAAATGGCACACCTTGCAATTGTTGCAGGATTTTCTGTCAATGGTGTTGCAAAGCTTCATACAGAGATCTTAAAACACGAAGAGCTGAAAGATTTCTACGAGATGATGCCTGAGAAATTTAATAATAAAACAAACGGAATCACACAGAGACGATTCTTACTTCATGGAAACCCACTGCTTGCAGACTGGGTGACAGAGCATATCGGAGACAAGTGGATCACAGATCTCTCCGAGATGGCAAAATTAAAACCGCTGGCAGATGATCCGAAAGCAAGAAAAGAATTTATGGAGATCAAATATCAAAATAAAATCCGTCTTGCAAAATATATCAAAGAGCATAACGGGATTGAAGTGGACCCAGAATCAATCTTTGATGTACAGGTTAAGAGACTTCATGAGTATAAACGTCAGCTGTTAAATATTCTTCATGTAATGTATCTGTACAATCAGATGAAAGAGCATCCGGAGATCACCTTCTATCCAAGAACTTTTATTTTTGGGGCAAAGGCGGCAGCCGGATATAAGCGTGCAAAACAGACGATCAAACTGATCAACTCTGTGGCGGATGTGATCAACAATGACAGAAGTATCAATGGAAAGATTAAAGTTGTCTTTATCGAAGATTACCGTGTCTCAAATGCGGAACTGATCTTTGCAGCTGCGGATGTCAGCGAGCAGATTTCTACCGCTTCGAAAGAAGCATCGGGAACCGGAAATATGAAATTTATGTTAAATGGTGCCCCGACACTTGGAACCATGGACGGTGCCAATGTAGAGATCGTGGATGAAGTTGGAATGGAAAATGCATTTATCTTTGGTCTCAGTTCAGACGAAGTCATTAATTACGAGAACAATGGCGGTTATCAGCCAATGGATATTTACAACAGTGACTGGGAGTTAAAAAGAGTTGTTGACCAGCTTGTGGACGGAACTTATGCAAATGGAGATCATGAACTGTACCGTGATCTGTACAACTCATTGTTAAATACAAAGAGCAGTGACAGAGCAGATACCTATTTTATCCTCAAAGACTTCCGTTCTTATGCAGAAGCCCAGAAGCGTGTGGAAGCGGCATACCGCGATCAGGACAGGTGGGCAAAGATGGCATTGTTAAACACAGCGTCCTGCGGAAAGTTTACGTCTGACAGAACGATCGAAGAGTACGTTGCAGATATATGGAAATTGAAAAAAGTGACAGTGAAGCCGGATCCAAGGCTGTAAAAATGGATTGGAAATCAGAATAGAGTAATTTTTTGGTGCTGCCGCTTTGGCGATTAATAAATCGTGAAGCGGCAGCTTCCTTTTTTCCATATTTCATGAAAGATGACGGTATAGTTTCCATAATCTCTCCATACATTGTAGAGGAGGGACGAAGAGATGCGAAGAAAAGCCAGAGAATTATTTTCACTGTTGGTCATTATATTTTTGTTGCCATATGTGGTGACACTTTTTATGAATGGCGCCCACATCAAAACAAGCAGCCGCGTAAAGGAAGACTATGTAAAGGTGCAGGTAGGGACGAGAGTCGAGGAGATTGTGTGGGAGAAATATCTCGCAGGAGTTCTTGCAAAAGAGATGGTAGCCGATTCGGAACTGGAAGCGCTGAAGGCGCAGGCGGTGATTCTTCGATCCGGTTTTTATGAGAAATTAGACCATGACAGAAAGACTATTTTCACCGATGATTTTTATAGCATGGAAGAGTTGGAGCAGGAGTGGGGGGAAGAGACAGAAACCTGCAAGGAGAATTTGAAAAGGGCAGTGCAGGAAACGGATCAAATGATTTTGCAGTATCAGGATCAATATGTAATGCTGCCATATCACAAACTGAGTGCAGGAAAGACGAGAAGTGGGCAGGAAGCATTTGGAAGCGAGTCGTATCCATATCTTCCGGCAAGAGATTGTCCAAAGGATCTGGAGGCGAAAGAACAGCTGCAGGAGTGTGTGCTGCCATATCATAAAGTAAAAGAAAAATGCCGCAAGTTTTTAACCGCAGTAGAAAATCCCGAAGAGACAAAAGAAGACAAAAAAGCAACATTTGATGATTTTGAAATACAGGGAACGGATGCGGCGGGATATGTGACAACTGTGCGGATTGGTCAGGCAACCTGCACCGGAGAAGAATTTCGGGAAGCATTGGAATTACCTTCCAGTCATTTTTCTTTTCAGGAGCAGAAAGGAAAACTGCAAATTACTTCCGGTGGAATCGGGCACGGAGTCGGCATGAGTCAGTATACGGCAAATCAGATGGCAAAAGAAGGAAAAGGATACGAAGAAATCCTTCAATATTTTTATGAAGGTGCGCAGTTAAAAGATGGCGGGGAAATATTTTTAAAATTAGAATAAGCACATCGCTTTCTGGCAAAAATAAAGTCAGAGGTGATGAAGATGAAGAAAAATGAAGAGCCATTCCAAATGAAGGGAAAAGGCATGGCAGCAGCAATCGCAATATGTTTTATCGCAGTTGTCGCACTGGTAGGGGCTTATACATTCAGCAGCTACAAACGTGAGATGAAAGAGCAGCTTGCCAAGGCCGAAGAAGAACAGAAAGAAAAAGAGCGAGAGGTAGAAGAAAAAGAGCAGTCGGAAGCCGCCAACACAGATAGAATCGTACTTCCAGAGCAGGAAGAAGCAGCGCAAAATCCCGACGGAGAAGAACAACAGGAAGAAGGAGAAGCCACGGAACATGCGAAGGAAACTCCGGCACAGACGGATGCAGGGGCAGAGCAGACGGCAGCTGCAGGAACAGCAGCTTATTTCAGTGAGGAAGACACCCTTCTGTGGCCGGTAGACGGAAATGTGATTATGAATTACAGCATGGATCAGAGCATTTATTTTGCCACACTTGATCAGTATAAGTATAATCCAGCCGTAGTGATCAGTGGTCAAGTCGGTGCAGAAGTAAAAGCGGCAGCCGCAGGAACAGTCTCAGCGGTCGATACAAATGCACAGACCGGAACAACCGTAAGTATTGATATGGGGAATGGTTATGCAGCCATTTACGGACAACTCAAAGAAGTACCGGTACAGCCAGGAGAGTATGTGACAGAAAACAGTGTGATCGGCTATGTGAGCGAACCAACAAAGTATTACAGTGTAGAAGGTCCAAACTTATATTTCCAGCTGTTAAAAGATGGACAGCCAGTCAACCCAATGGACCATATCGCATACGAATAGAAAATAGAAAAAGAAAAGATCCTGAAGAGAAAGTTTTGCAAAACTGCTTTGGGATCTTTTCTTTTTTTGTTAACAGAAGAGAAAAACATCCTATATGATTGTATCGAGGTGGGAAAAAGAGTATAATAAAGGAGGATTAATTCGTGTATTACGAAGAAATAGTATGGGAGGGAAGAAAAATGATTGTGATGAATGTGGAAATGGATAATTTTTTTGCATTTAGGAATTTTAGGATGAACATGTCGTATCCAAAGAAAATTGTAGATTCTTCCATTAAAGGAGAGTTTTTACAGGGACGTTCAAATTTTCGTTATAAAAAAGTAAATATTTTGATGGGAGCAAATGCAACAGGAAAGACATCTTTTGGACGATTCCTGATGGCTGTGTTTAATTTTATGGATACAAAACAGTTCGAAAAAATCACAAAAGTCATTGACGATACAACTCAAGATGCTTTTTTTACAATGGATTTTATTACAAATGAATATGCAATGTATAGGATTGCCACAAGAATTTCTCCTGGAATAAGTGAAAGATACGAGATGGCAGATATTGCAGTGGATGTGCAAAAAGTAGAAATCAGTAAAAAGGACAGTTACGAGAGTTGTTGTAAAAAATTTAAAGAGATACAATTACAAAAAGGGAATAATTTTGTCGAAGAGTTGGAGAAAATAAGAGGATTATCATGGCTGTTTGAGTACCCTTCAGATTCTTTGACAAGATATCAAATACCAGAAAATCACGTTGAGAGATATACGAACATCTTAGAAAAAACATTGAAAGCGCTTGATCCATCTATTAAAAAAGTGGAAAGAATACAAAGTGTTGACAATGCATTTGTGATTCGGATGAAAAACAGAAATGTGATTATGCAGGATGGAAAGGTAGTTGATCAGGAAATATTATCCAGTGGCACGAAAGCAGGGATTGCATTAGCAATGGTAGTGGCATCGATTATCAATGGAGATCATGGATTTTACTATTGTGATGAGAAATTTTCATTTATACACAGTGATATTGAGAAGGCATTTTTATCTGTGATGATTGAATGTTTGAAAGACAACGATCAGTTATTTTTTACAACACACAATACAGATATTTTAGATTTACATTTACCAAAACATACCTTTGCCTTTTTGAAGAAAGATATCTATGACGAGCAGGAGCCAATAAAATGTATTAGTGCTTCTGACTATTTGAAAAGAAATACAGATTCTCTGAGAAATGCAGTAGAAAATGATTTGTTTTCATCTGCACCAAATGTTGAATTTGTATATGAAATTGCTAATCTTTGTCAGATGAATTAAAAGGGGTAATCAGTACATATGAAGAGGGAACAATATCATTATTTTGTTGAAGGAGAAGATGACAGAAAAGTTGTTAATACACTCAAAACAGATTTGCAATGGATCAAGCCCGGTAAAGTTCAAGTTTTTAATGTTATTGAAGAAGAACTGACAAGTTTGATTACAAGAACTTTGAAACCGGGAACAATCGTTGTTCTGGTATTTGACACAGACACTGGTAAAAAGAATACTTTGTTAAAAAATATTCGTTTTTTACAAAAAGATTCTAATGTAAAACAGGTATTGTGTATTATGCAGGTGAAAAATTTAGAAGATGAATTTTTGAGAAGTTGTGCAATCAGCCAGATAAAAGAACTGACGGGAAGTAAATCCAACAGCGATTATAAACGTGATTTACTCAGACAAAGTAATTTGGCAGACAAGTTAAAAAAACATCAGTTCCAATTTGAAAAATTTTGGAATTCTTCTGATAAAGTATACGAAAGTACCTGTAATGATTCCGCTCAGATTAAAATAAAAAAATAATCTGTTTTTAAAGAAGAATGTAGAAATAGGAAAAGATAAAGGAAATGAGCAGAGGATCCATGAATTATACATACATTGTAAAATGCAGTGACGGAACCTTTTATACCGGCTGGACAAACGATCTTACCCGCCGCATGGAGGCACATAATCAGGGCAGGGGTGCGAAGTATACAAAGGCGAGACGACCGGTCACACTCATCTATTATGAGACATTTGAAACAAAAGAAGAAGCGATGAAAAGGGAATATGCGATAAAGCGGCTGAGCCGGAAGGAAAAAGAAGAACTGATCCGATGAGAGGGTTGGTTCTTTCTTATTTTCCAATGGAAAAAGACAAAAGATGCTGAAAGATGTCGGAGCTTTTCACAGAATGAACACATAACTGTCACAGAATCAACGAGTTTCTTTTATAGAATAAAAAAATCAGAGCGTGTTTTTGGCAGCAGTGTAAAAAGTATTCCGTAATGGATGCGGAAATCATTCAGGAAAGTCGAAAGCATGATCCAGAGAAACACATTTTGTCGGGAGGGTAAAAAGTTGATAGAAGTTAAAAATCTGGTAAAACGCTATGGCAGTCATCTGGCGGTAGACCATCTCAACTTTACAGTGGAGAGTGGTCAGATCTATGGATTTCTCGGACCAAATGGTGCAGGAAAATCTACAACCATGAATATTATGACGGGATATCTAGGCGCCACGGAAGGAGAAGTGCTCATCAACGGGCATAACATTCTTGAGGAGCCGGAAGCAGCAAAGAAAAGCATCGGGTATCTCCCTGAGATTCCGCCGCTGTATCTGGATATGACTGTAAAAGAATATCTTGATTTTGCAGCAGAATTGAAAAAGGTAAAGAAAAAAGATAGAAAATCAGAAGTGGATCACGTCTTGAAGCTTGTTAAGCTGGAGGAGGTAGAAGGACGTCTGATTAAAAATCTGTCAAAAGGATACAAGCAGAGAGTCGGGCTTGCACAGGCAGTTCTTGGCTTCCCGGAAGTGATCATCTTAGACGAACCTACGGTCGGACTGGATCCGAAACAGATCATCGAGATACGGGAGCTGATCAAGGAACTTTCCAAAAATCATACAATCATTTTGAGTTCCCACATTCTGGCGGAAGTGCAGGCGGTCTGTGATTATGTCATGATCATTGCGCATGGAAAGCTGGTAGCAAGTGACACTCCTGAGAATCTGGAGCGGCTTTTAAATGGTTCTGAAACGATTGAACTGACAGCCAAAGCAGAAGAGACAAGAGTAAGAGAGATTCTTAGTAAAATAGAGGAGATTGAAACGGTAGACTATAAGGAACAACAAGATGGAACGACGGATATTTTTATCAAGACCGTAGATCAGAAGGATATTAGGGAGAAACTCTTCCACACATTTGCAGAGGAACATTGTGCACTACTGAAGTTGAATCTGTCAAGAATCACATTGGAAGATGTCTTCTTAAAACTGACGCAGGAGGAAACAGGAGACTCCGAGCAGAAGAAATCGGGCTTTCATACCGGGAAGTTTGACAGCGAGCCCGACACGGAATCTGATATAGAGATTCCGGAAGAGCCGAGCGTTTCTACGAATGAGGAAGGAGGAGAAGATGATGAAAGCGATTTATAAGAGAGAATTAAAATCCTATTTCGATTCTATGATCGGGTATGTATTTATAGCGTTTCTTGTAGCGATCACCGGAATTTATTTCATGGTGTATAATCTGAATATGGGATATCCATATTTTTCTTATGCGCTAAACTCTATACTTTTTATTATGCTGGTGGCAGTCCCGGTACTTACGATGAAATGCTTTGCGGAGGAGAAGAAAAGCAGAACAGATCAACTTCTTTTGACAGCTCCGGTAAGTCTTAGTCAGATTGTGCTTGGAAAATATTTTGCAATGGTTACAGTTTTTGCGGTTCCATGTGCAATCTATGCGGTATTTCCACTGATCATCGAAAGCCAGGGAGAAGCACATATCGGCATTGATTACATGGCAATTCTGGCATTTTTCCTTCTTGGATGTGTTTATATTGCAATTGGAATGTTTTTATCTGCGCTGACAGAGAGCCAGATCATTGCTGCAATCAGCACATTTGGGGTACTTCTCATTCTGTATTTGTGGGAAGGACTTGTTGACTTCCTGCCGACGTCGGCGATGGGAGGTCTGATCGGGATTCTCGTGATTCTGACAGTTCTGGTCATCGGTATTTATCAGATGACGAAAAACTGGGTGATTGCAGCAGGCGCGGAAGTGTTAGGTACTGCCGCAGCAATTGGAACATATTTTGCAAAATCCAGTCTGTTTGATAACCTGCTTCCAGATCTGTTTGGAAAATTTATTCTGACAGAGCCATTTACAAACATTGCATTTACTCATATTGTTGACATCAGCGGAATGATACTCTATTTTTCTTTGATTTTCCTATGTGTCTTTCTGACCGTGCAGACAATTCAGAAAAGGCGTTGGAGTTAGGAGGGCAGTATTGTGGAAAAATTGAAAAAACTATTTGGAACGATTCATACGAAACGAGGTGCGTACAGTCTGGGGCTGACAGCGGTTGCAGTTGCTGTGGTAATCGTGATTAATCTCGTCGCAGGAAGACTCCCGGAGTCTGTGAGAAATATTGACATCAGCGATAATCAAATCTATGAAATCACAGATACATCGAAAAAGATGCTGAAAAAACTGGATAAAAAAGTAGAAATAAAAGTATTGGCGGAGAAATCTTCGACAGATGAAAGAATCAAAACATTTTTAAGCAAATATGCCGCATTGTCGGGGAAAATTTCTGTTGAGTGGATCGATCCGGTGCTTCATCCTGCGGCACTGACTGAGTATGATACATCTTCAAATACAATCGTGGTATCCTGTCCGGATACAGAAAAGACAACAACGATTTCATTTACAGACATCATCGTCTATGATCAGTCTTCTTACTATATGACTGGTCAGATGCAGGAGTCACAATTTGATGCGGAGGGACAGCTCACAAGCGCAGTCAATTATGTGACAAGTGAAGAGACAAAGAAAATTTACCGGACGAGTGGACATGGAGAAAGTACAGTATCTACCAGCCTGTCAGAACTGTTTGAGAAGGCAAATTTATCGATGGAAGAGCTAAACCTGCTGATGAACAGTGAGATTCCGGAAGACTGTGATCTTTTGTTTATGTATGCACCGACCACGGATATTACAGAAGATGAAAAAAATACACTTTCTGAGTATTTGAAAAACGGTGGAAAAATGATGTTGATCTCTGGTGCAGAAGATCAGGAGACACCAAATCTTGATACATTTATGGAAGAATACGGACTTCAGATGGCAGATGGGTATATTGCAGATACGGAGCGTGCGTACCAGGGGAATCCATATTCATTCTTCCCGGAAATCAATGCTTCTGGAGAACTTGGGGAAGGAATGTCAAGCAATATGGTGCTGCTTTTGAATGCACGTGGAATGGTTGAGACAGATCCGGCAAGAGATACGATCAGTGTTACTCCATTCATGACAACTTCTGAGAATGGATTTGCAGTAACGGAGGATAAACAGGAGCAGGGAGAATATCTTCTTGGAGCAGTGGCGACAGAGGATGAGGGAAGACTGACGGTGATCTCAGCGCCGATGATGATCGATAGCCAGCTGACAGATGCTTTTACAACGGTAGAAAACTTCAAATTGTTTATGAATGCAGTGACAAGTAATTTTGATGATGTAGAAAATACAGCGGTTGAGCCAAAGAGTCTTGCAGTGACCTATAATACCGTACAGTATGCCGGAGGATTCAGCCTGCTGATGATCTTTGGAGTGCCGGCGATCATTCTGATCTCTGGATTTGCAAGATGGATGAAACGAAGAAAGGCATAGCAGGAGGGCGTATATGAAGAAACATAGATCACTATTGATTTTGACTGGCGCCCTGGCAGTGCTTGTCATTGTTTATCTGGGACTTGGAAGTTACAATCGAAAACAGGAACAGAAGGAAGCAGAGACCGCTGAGGCGAATACCGTTACCGTGACAGATATTTCGGATCTCCAGGAGATTTCTTATCAGTATGAGGGAAATGATTTTGCATTTGCAAAGAATGAAGATGTGTGGTATTACACAAAAGACAAGGAGTTTCCAGTTGCACAAAGCTATATTGATGCGATGGCAACAGCCTTTGGAAATCTTACAGCAGTGAGGGAACTAAAAGAGACAGATCAGCTTTCCGATTACGGTCTGGAAAACCCGAAATACACAATCCATTTGAAAGATAGTGAAGGGACAGAGACTACACTTTACTTTGGAAATGCAGTGGAGGAAAATTATTATATGACCCTGAATGATAAAGAAAAAGTGTACACCGTCTCCGGGACGAGTTTGGACACAATTTCTTATGAATGGAATGACTTCCTTCAGAAAGAAACACTGCCAAGTATTGGAAGTGCAAACTTGAAGCAAGTGACGATCACAGAAAATGGCAATCAGACCGTATATGATTCCAAAGAGGAGAGCCAGAAAGAAGATTTGGCAGCGATTGCCGGAGGATTCGGAGCAGCATCATTTGGAACTTGTGTGGAATATGCGGTGAAAGATGAAAAATTGGCATCGTATGGATTAGAGGAAAATGAAAAGATCAAAATCGAGGCAGTGTATGAAGACGATGATAAGAAAGAGCAGACACTTACATTGAATATTGGTAAGTTGGATGAGAGCGGATCATATTACTATGTGCAGCTAGATGGATCTAAGATGGTTTACCAGATGGGAAAAGAAGTCGTAGAGAATATGCTGAACAAAGGAGAATAAAAGATGAAAAGAAGACTGAAAGCTTGGAAGAAAGTTTCCGGTCTTCTTTTTTGTGAAAAAATAGTGAGGATGAGATATACAATATGTTTTAGGAAAACGGAGATAAGGATTAAAAATTGGTAAAAGCGCACAAAAAAAGAGCTTTCGTTTTATAAAATTCGTGAATTGACGGGAAAATGCATGGAGTATATAATACAAGTATACAATGTAAGTGCTTACAAAGAAATTTATTCTATTATCATTAGAATATTTATTTTTTTATCAGAAAATGTAAACGCTTACAAATGAGAACGAAAAATAAAGAGGAGAAAGGAAGAAAGCAATGAAAAAGAAATGGATAGCAGTTTTACTTGCAGCAACAATGGTGTTTGGAGCAACAGCATGTTCTTCTGGAAATGAAGAGAAGAAAGACAGTAAGAAAGAGGCTGATAGTGGCGAGATTGAGCCATGTACAATTAATTTTAAATACTGGGCAGATAATACGGAATATTCTCAGTTGATGCAGGAGATTATTGAAAAATTTAATAAGGAAAATGAAAAAGGGATTGAAGTAGTCGGAGAAGAAGTACCATGGGATGGAGGAGCCTACTCAGAGAACCTATTTAATGCATGTATGGGAGGAGGATCACCTGATGTAGCGACATGGAAGCTGACATCTACACCACTGTTTGTGAACAACGATTTGCTTACTGATCTGACTCCATATATTGATAAATGGGAAGATAAGGATGATATTCCAGAGAATATTTATAATATCATGAAAGAGGCAGGTGGATCGGAAGAAGAAATGTATGTAATGCCTTGGAATGTTCAAGTGTTATATGTTTACTATAGACCATCTATTTTTGAAAAAGCAGGAGTGGAAGTACCGAAAACTTACGATGAATTTTTGGAAGCAATTAAAAAATGTACGATGGATACAGATGGGGACGGAGAGACAGATGTTTATGGATTCGGAATGAGAGGAGCAAAAGGTGGTCAGGAACCATGGGGAAGCTTCATTTACGGAGAAGGCGGAGATTTTGAAAATCTGACAAGCAAAGAATCGGTAAAAGGTATGCAGGACTTTATTGATCTGTATGAAAATGGGTATGTTCCGCCGACAGCAGTCAGTGATGGTTTCCAAGAGACAGTTGCAAACTTCCAGTCAGGTCTTACTGCAATGTTTATCCATCATACTGGCTCTTCTGCAAATATGGAAGAGGTGCTTGGAGATGATGTAGCAGCATTTCCATTCCCGGCAGGCGAGGGCCAGTGGACTTCTATGGGTGATACGGAAACTGTAATTTTTGAGAGCTGTGAAAATAAAGCAGCGGCATTTGAATGGGTATCTTATCTTGCAACAGGGGAAGGACAGAAGATGTGGTGTGAAGGAACTGGGCAGGTACCAGTAAGTCAGACTGTACAGCAAGGAGAGTACTTCCAAAATAACAAATTTATGAAGGCTTCTATTGAGGGAATGGATTATGCGGGAATCATTCCGATTAAGGATACGACAACAGAGTGGATTTCGACAGTATGGCCAAGTACAGTAGGGCAGGCACTTACAGGAGAGATTAGTGCGAAAGAATGTATGGAGATCTTGCAGGAAGAACTTTATAAATAGGAAATGATACAACACAAGCGATAGATATTAAAAAAATTAAAGGAGTGGAGAAGAAATGGTAAAGAAAAAGAGTATTTATCCATATCTGTTAGTGGCTCCTGCATTGCTCATTATTTTGTGTGTAGTTTTCATCCCGGTCGTGAATGCGATTGGGATGAGCTTCCAAAGTTATGATCTTAGAAGACCGCAAGATATTCAGTTTATCGGACTACAGAATTATGTAGAGGCATTTCAAGATAAATTGTTTTGGCGGGCACTTGGGAAAACAGTAATTTGGGTAGTGGCAGGTGTAGGATTTCAGTTTCTATTTGGATTTATTTTGGCACTTTTGTTAAACAAGAAATTCAGGGGACGCGGCGTGGTTCGAGCAGTCAGTTTGATTCCATGGGTAACGCCGGGAGTACTAATCGGTTTGATGTGGAGATGGATGTATGATGGAAATTTTGGAGTGATCAATGATCTTTTAAAAAAGATGCATTTAATCACAGAGAACATTCCATTTCTTTCTCAGACAAACACTGCATTTCCCAGTGTAATTTTGACAATTGTCTGGCAGGGAATCCCATTTTTTGCACTAATGATTCTTGCAGGATTGCAGGGGATTCCAGAAGAATTATATGAGGCAGCTGATATTGATGGAGCTACGAGATTACAAAAACTGTTTCGGATCACAATTCCTTCTATTAAAAATACAATTTACATTACTGCGCTGCTCAGAATCATTTGGGTTGCCAATTCGGTGGATGTCATTTTCAATATGACAGAAGGTGGACCGGCGTACTCTAGTCAGACACTGAGCGTATATATTTTCAATAAAGGAAACGCATTAAATCTTGGATATGCCTCGGCAATGGCAATTCTGCTGGCACTGGTGCTTTCGGTTGTGGCAATTCCATACTTGATATCAACATTCAGAGAGGAGGATGCATAGAATGAAGAGCAGAGAAACATTTCTCAGACGACTGTTTACATTATATATCCCATTGCTTTTGATTCTGCTTTTTATTTTGTTTCCTTTTTACTGGACGTTTATTACATCCATAAAGCCAGAAGCAGAATTATATGGTGCAGTTACATACTGGCCGAAAGCGTTTGTATGGGATTCTTATAAGAATTTGTTTACGACAACGGTAAACTTTTTAGATGCAATGAAGAACAGCTTTGTTGTTGCAGCGGCTACAACAATCGTATCACTTACAACATCAACACTGGCGGCATATGCTTTTTCAAGATATCGCTTCGCGGGAAGGCGTGCGATGATGGCATTATTTTTAAGCAACAATATGTTTCCGACTGTGTTACTTTTGATTCCATTGTACTCTATTATGAGAAAGATGGGACTTCTGTACACACCAGGTTCATTGATTCTGGCTTATACAACATTTACAATTCCATTTTCCGTATGGCTTCTGAATGGATTTTTAAATGATCTTCCGCTGACTTTGGAGGAGGCTGCATTGGTCGATGGATGTAATCGGAGAACAGCATTTTCAAAGATTATTCTGCCGATTCTAGGTCCGTGTCTTGTAGCAACAGGTGTATATATTTTTATGACCTCATGGAATGAATATACATTTGCAGTAATGTTCACGAATACACAGACAAGAACGATTCCAGTGGCATTGAAAAGTTTGATTGGTCAGCTAGGAGTACAGTGGGATCTTCTGACAGCAGGCGGAATTATTACAATCATCCCGGTATGTATTATGTTCTTCTTTGCACAGAAAAGATTAGTAGAAGGACTGACAGCGGGAGCAGTAAAGGGTTAACATGGTTGAAAAATAAAGGAGGAAGAAAGAAATGAACTATGAACAAAAAGCAAAAGAGTTAAGGGCAGAGATTTTGAAAATGTTATTTGCCTGCCAGTCAGGACACCCGGGAGGATCGCTGTCTTGCACAGAGATGCTGATGTCACTCTATTATGAAGTGATGAATATTGATCCGAAAAATCCTCAAAAAGAAGATAGAGATCGTTTTGTACTGAGTAAAGGACATGCATGTCCAACGCTTTATGCAATTCTTGCAGATTTAGGATATTTTCCGAAGGAAGATTTGGCAGGATTGAGGCAGATTGACAGTCATCTGCAAGGACATCCGGATTGTAATAAGACGCCTGGGGTAGATATGAATACAGGATCACTCGGACAGGGAATCGCGCTTGCCATGGGACTTGCGCTTGCGGCAAAACATGCAAAAGCAGATTATAAAGTTTATACTGTAGTCGGTGATGGAGAATGTCAGGAAGGACTTGTGTGGGAAGCTGCAATGGCGGCGGCACATTATAAATTGGACAACTTTATAGTGATGCTTGATTATAACAAGTTGCAGATTGACGGAAATAATGACGAAGTCATGGGACTTGGAAATATTACAGAGAAGTTCAGAGCATTTGGGTTTGAGTGCTTTGAAGTAGATGGACACAATATAAAAGAGATTACAGAGGCACTGAAGGTTCCGGTTAGTGGAAAGCCGAAATTCATTTGCTGTAATACCGTCAAAGGAAAAGGTGTTTCCTTTATGGAAAATCAAGTGGGATGGCATGGAAGACCGATGACAGAAGAAGAATTTCAAATTGCAATGAAAGAATTGGAGGCGTAAAAAATGGGAAAATCACTGAGAGTTGCTTACGGAGAAGCATTAGTAAAACTGGGTGCAAAAAATGAAAAAGTAGTAGCTTTGGATGCGGATCTTGCACACGCAACGATGTCTGCAACATTTGCAGCAGCATATCCGGATCGCTTTTATAATATGGGAATTGCCGAAGCCAATATGATGTGCGCGGCAGCAGGATTTGCGCATACGGGGTATATACCGTTTGCAAGTACATTTGCGCTGTTCGGTTCTGGAAGGGCATACGAACAGATTAGAAATTCTATCTGTTATACAAATGCAAATGTAAAATTTGCATTCTCACATTCAGGATTATCTGTTGGAGAAGATGGAGGAAGTCATCAGTCAATTGAAGACATTGCATTGATGCGAGAGATGCCGAATATGACAGTTTTTGTTCCTTGTGATCCAAAAGAGACGGAGAAGGCGGTTATGGCAGCTGCGGAGATTGATGGACCAGTTTATATTCGTGTGGCAAGACCGGTATGTGAGGATATTACAGAGGAAGATACTCCATTTATTCCGGGAAAGGCGAATATTATGCGAGACGGAAACGATGTCTGTATTATCACAGCAGGTCTGATGGTTCCAATCGCTCTGAAGGCAGCAGAAGAATTGGAAAAAGAAGGTATCTCAGCAGCAGTTGTAAATATGCATACGATCAAACCGATTGATACAGAAATCATTTTAGAAATGAATAAGAAATGCAAAGGAATTGTGACAGCTGAGGAACATTCTGTGATCGGAGGCTTAGGTTCTGCAGTTGCAGAGGTGCTTGCAGGCAATGCAGGGGCAAAATTTGAAAGAGTGGGAATCCAGGATAAATTTGGTAAATCTGGAAAACCGGATCAGCTTTTTGCAGCATATGGTCTGACTGCAGAAAATATTATAGAAAAATGTAAAGCAACACTAGCATAGCAAACCGTTTTAAAGATTGGAGGAAGAGGAAAATGAAAATAGAAAATTATGCATTTGAAGGCGAAGGAATGCAGAGGGTATTTGAAAATGAAAAGTGGACAGTAGGGATCAAGAACTGGAAACCGGCAAATGATATTACTGGGATTGATTGTCTGGAACGACACAACAAAACAGATGAGTTATTCGTTCTTGTGGAAGGTTCTTGTACACTGATTTATGCAAATGAAACAGAGAGTGGATTGGAGCTTGGAGCTGTAAAAATGGAGCCGGATAAGGTTTATAATATTCCTGCAACGCTGTGGCATAATACAGTTACCTGTAAAGATACGAAAATGATCCTGATTGAAGATTCCAACACATCTATGGAAAACAGTGATATTCTTGCGTTAAATGAAAGTCAGATCGCCAAAGTAAAGGAACTTGTATAGGCGGACTGTAGACGGAGGTGTGAGGAAATGAAATTTTTTATTGACACAGCAAAAGTAGAAGACATTAAAAAAGCAAGTGATATGGGGGTCATTTGTGGGGTGACAACAAATCCGTCATTGATTGCTAAGGAAGGACGCGTATTTGAAGAAGTGATTCGGGAAATCACAGCAATTGTAGATGGTCCAATCAGCGGAGAAGTAAAAGCAACAACGACGGATGCAGAAGGAATGATTGCAGAAGGAAAGAGCATTGCAGCGATTCATCCGAATATGGTCGTAAAAATTCCGATGACCGCGGAAGGTTTGAAAGCATGTAAAGTATTGGCTGAGGAAGGTATCAAGGTAAATATGACATTAATCTTCACAGCCAATCAGGCACTCTTAGCAGCAAGAGCAGGAGCTGCTTATGTTTCGCCGTTCTTAGGAAGATTGGATGATATTTCGGTACGAGGGATTGATCTGATCCGGGAGATTTCAGAGATGTTTTCTATTGCAGATCTGGATACAGAGATCATTGCAGCAAGTGTACGTAACCCTATCCATGTGACAGACTGTGCGCTTGCAGGTGCTGATATTGCAACGGTACCGTATAAGGTCATTGAGCAGATGATCAAACACCCACTTACAGATCAGGGAATTGAGAAATTTCAGGCAGATTACAGAGCTGTTTTTGGTGAGTAAAATTAGAGGAAGGGGAAAGTGTTCATGAAACAATTTATGGATAAAGAGTTTTTGTTATCAACAGAAACTGCACAGAATCTATTTCATAAGTATGCAGAAACAACACCTGTGCTGGATTATCATTGCCATATCGCTCCAAAAGAAATTGCAGAAGATAGAAAATTTGAAAATATCACACAGGTATGGCTGGGTGGAGATCATTATAAATGGCGTCAGATGCGGTCAAATGGTATTGATGAGTACTATATTACGGGAGATGCCACAGACAGAGAAAAGTTTCAGAAATGGGCAGAGACTTTGGAGAAAGCGATTGGCAATCCGCTGTACCACTGGAGTCACTTAGAGCTGCAGAGATATTTTGGATATACTGGAGCGCTAAACGGAGAAACGGCAGAGGAAGTCTGGAATCTGTGTAATAAAAAATTGCAGGAAGATTCGATGAGTGTAAGAAACATTATCAGACAGTCCAATGTAAAATTAATTTGTACAACAGATGATCCGATTGATTCATTGGAATGGCATAAGGTCATAGCAGAAGATGAAGAGTTTGATGTACAGGTCCTCCCGGCATGGCGTCCAGATAAGGCAATGAATATTGAAAAACCAGATTATTTGGATTATCTAAAAAAACTGGAGGAAGTTAGTCAGAGAGAGATCAAGACATTTGAGGATTTGAAAGAAGCGCTGAAAGTAAGGATGGAGCATTTTGCGTCCTATGGCTGCAGAGCATCCGATCATGCATTGGAATTTGTGATGTACAGACCTGTTTCCGATGAGGAACTAGAACAAATCTTTGCGAAAAGAATGAGAGGAGAATTGGTTTCTAAGGAGGAAGAACTAAAGTATAAAACAGCATTTATGCTTTTTGTCGGAAGAGAATATCACAAGCGTGGATGGGCAATGCAGTTACATTATGGATGTAAGCGAGATAACAATATCCTTCGATATCAGGAGCTTGGTCCAGATACTGGATATGATTGCATTAACAATTATGCGCCGTCTTCGGAAATGGCTGACTTTCTAAATGCACTGAATCAGACAGATGAACTTCCGAAAACAATTATTTATAGTTTAAATCCAAATGATAATGCTGCGATCGGAACGATTCTTGGATGCTTTCAAGATCAGAGCGCAGTTGGAAAAGTTCAACAGGGATCAGCATGGTGGTTTAACGATCACAAGACAGGAATGACAGAACAAATGACATCTCTGGCAAATCTTGGTCTGCTTGGGAATTTTATTGGAATGCTTACAGATTCCAGAAGTTTTCTTTCCTATACCAGACATGAATATTTTAGACGAATCTTGTGTGAAATGATTGGAAATTGGGTAGAAAATGGAGAATATCCAGCCGATGAACAGAGACTTGGAAAAATGATAGCAGATATCTCTTACAACAATGCAGTAAACTATTTTGGATTTGATCTGCCTTTGACATATGAGAAATAAAGAATTGTCGTAAACAGAGATACATTTCTTTTGATATGCGCTCTTTCAAGAAGACGAGTAGAAACAAAAGCTTGTCATCTGAAAGAGCGTATATTTTTATGTTAGTTATAGATTAGCTATAGAGATTATCTTAATAGGAACACATACATCACGATAAAGTGGCAGACACTTCCGCCCATCACAAATAGATGAAAGATCTCATGACTTCCGAAGTTCCTATGCTTGGTGTTGAAGATTGGAAGTTTCAGTGCGTAAATAATTCCTCCGATGGTATAGACGATTCCGCCGGCTAAAAGCCATCCAAATCCACCTGGGGACATTGTGTCAAGAAGTTTTGTGAATGCCAAAACGCAGGTCCATCCCATTCCGATATACAGAACCGAGGAGAACCATTTCGGACAGTTTACCCAAAACGCTTTCACAAGGATTCCGAGAATTGCAATGCCCCACACGATTGTAAGCATGGTATAGCCGACAGGTCCTTTTAAGGTGATCAGGCAGATGGGTGTGTAGCTTCCTGCAATCAGCACAGAGATCATCATATGGTCAAATTTTTTCAGACGCTTATTCACTTTCTCGGAAATATCAAGGGAGTGATATAAGGTGCTTGCGGTGTATAATAAGATCATACTTCCAATGAAGATTGCGAGGGAAATCACATAGATGGGATCTCCTTTGTGAGCTGCTTTTATCAACAATGGTGTTGCGGAAAAGATAGCCATCAGCATTGCGATAAAATGAGTAATCGCGCTTCCGGGATCTTTTAAATGTCTTTGTTTCATAAGAATGCCTCCTGATCAATGATGAATAAAACGATAAGTAGTTTTAAATACTACATTAAGTATATGTTGATATTACTACTTCTATTACAAAAATGCAAGAGGAAAAGAAAAAGATAGACAAAATTCAGAGCATCTGTTATGATGGAAGACGTGTACTTTATGAGTGGGGTTGCTGCAAAGTTCATTTTGCACCAGCCTCATTTTTATGGACAGAAATAGCATGTAGGAAATATTAGTCATAAATTACTTTTCAATAAAGTATGAATGACAGGATAGATAAATACAGAAAGAACGGAAAGGAAACAAATAATGGAAACATTAAGATTTGAAGAGCTTGGAATCTGCCCGGAGATTCAAAAAGCAGTAAAACATATGGGATTTGAGGAGGCTTCTCCGATTCAGAGTAAAGCCATCCCGGTTATGATGACAGGAAAAGATATCATCGGACAGGCACAGACAGGAACAGGAAAGACAGCCGCATTTGGAATTCCGATGCTGGAAAAAATTGATCCGAAGAACAAGAAATTACAGGGAATCGTTCTCTGCCCGACAAGAGAACTTGCAATTCAGGTGGCGGAGGAAATCCGGAATCTGGCAAAGTATATGCATGGAATAAAAGTACTTCCAATTTATGGAGGGCAGGAAATTGTAAAACAGATTCGTTCCTTGAAGAGTGGAACACAGCTGATCATCGGAACACCGGGACGTGTGATGGACCACATGAGAAGAAAGACAATTAAAATGGAGCAGGTGCATACGGTTATCTTAGATGAGGCGGATGAGATGCTGAATATGGGATTCCGTGAGGATATCGAGACGATTCTGGAAGGAGTTCCAGAGGAGCGGCAGACCGTATTATTTTCCGCAACGATGCCGAAGGCAATCATGGAGATTACGAAGAAATTCCAGAAGAATGCAGAACTGATCAAAGTGACGAAAAAGGAACTGACTGTGCCGAATATTGAACAGTTCTACTATGAGGTGAAACCGAAGAATAAGGAAGAAGTGCTGACACGTCTGCTTGACATTTATACACCGAAACTTTCTGTGATCTTCTGTAATACGAAGAAGCAGGTAGATCTGCTTGTAACTGCACTTTTAGGGCGCGGATACTTTGCAGCAGGACTTCACGGAGATATGAAGCAGGCACAGAGAGACCGTGTAATGCAGGGATTTAGAAGTGGAAAGACAGATATCCTTGTAGCGACAGATGTGGCTGCAAGAGGAATTGATGTCGATGAAGTGGAGGCAGTATTTAACTATGATCTGCCACAGGATGAAGAGTATTATGTACACCGGATCGGAAGAACTGGACGAGCAGGAAGAGTTGGACGTTCTTTTTCTTTTGTCTCCGGAAAAGAAGTATATAAATTGAAAGAAATCCAGCGTTACTGCAAGACAAAGATCTACGCACAGAAAGTACCGTCATTGAACGATGTCGCAAATACAAAGATTGACAATGTATTGGAAGAGATTGAGAAGATGATCGAAAAAGAAGATCTGACCATGATGATCAATGCAATTGAGGAGAAAGTCAATGATTCTGACTATACAGCAATGGATATGGCAGCCGCATTTTTGAAATTGTACACCGGAATGAAAGATGAAAATGAATCGGAAGATGAATTTGACTTCGGAGATACCGGAGCGGAAGAGCCGGGAATGGTCCGACTGTTCATCAATATTGGGAAGAAGCAGAAAGCAAGACCGGGAGACATTCTGGGAGCGCTTGCAGGAGAAAGTGGAATGCCTGGAAAACTGATCGGAACGATTGATATGTTTGATAAATATACATTTGTAGAAGTGCCGAAAGAGTATGCAAGAGATGTTCTTCACGCAATGCAGAATGTGAAGATCAAAGGAAAATCCATTGCGATCGAGCCGGCAAATCAAAAGTAAAAAATAAGAACAAAAAGTAATAGGAAAAAATTAAGAAGAATGCGGAAATCTAATGATTCAGAATTAATGAATTCATATCCCGGTAATCTTTCGGGGAGATTCCGTATTCTTTTTTAAATGCCCGGTAAAAACTGGAGTAATCCCGAAATCCGAACAGCTGGTAGATTTCAGTAATGCTCATATTTCCAAGAATTGCCTCCCGGCACTGGTCTAACCGTTTTTTGGTGATGTACTGGTGCACGGAGATTCCGATACTGTCTTTAAAGATATGGGCGATATGATACTTACTCACATAAAATTCTCTCGCAAGGCGATCCAGCGACAGGTCTTCATTGAGATGCTCTTCAATATACTGCGAGATGTTCTGGTACAGGGCAAGTCCTTCGTGTTGTCTTGCAGGATGCAGACGTTCGTAGATCATTCGGTTCAGATGAAGGATCAAATCGTTGACGGAGAGCGGAATCTGGGCTTCTTTTCCGAATTTATCCGACTGCATTTCCTCAATGAGGCGAAGTGCTTTGGACTGCACTGCATTGAAGGATACCCGGTCATTGTGGTACAGATAAGTGTGTGTTGCCTGCACATGGTGCATAAGATATACATAATCCGGCGAAATCTGGGCAAGATAATTACAATATTCCTGACTGATCCAGAAGATAAATCTCCGGTAAGGAACTTTAGAACTGTGGATGATCGAGTGGTGGTAAATGTGCGGGGGAATCAGCATAATGTCACCAAATTGAACTGGATAAATATCAGAACCAATCTGGATACTGACATCACCTTCCAGAAAAAAATAGAATTCATAGTAATTGTGAGCATGATTTTCTACTTTTAAGAGAGTTGTGTCACTGTAATAGTAAATCTCAAAATCTTTTGATACCATATGCTGGCGTGTAAGAAACTGTGTGCGGAGTTCTTTCTTCATAGGGCGTCCTTTCTGCTTTTTGGTGAGATTTTTTGGTTTTATTTTGCTATAATACTATAAAACAACAAGAAATGCAATGTATACAACAAATACGCCAATGGTGCTTTTTGTTGTTTTTTTGTAAGATGAAGAGAAGAAACGCAAATAAAAGAGGTAATGAAAGGAAACAAGAAAATCATGGAAATGACATTAAGATGGTATGGTTCAAAATTTGATACAGTAACATTACAGCAGATCCGCCAGATTCCGGGTGTGACAGGAGTTATCACAACATTATATGACACAACACCGGGAGAAGTGTGGAGCAGAGAGAGAATCCGCGAGATGAAGGCAGAAGTAGAAGCAGCAGGTCTTCATGTAGCAGGTATTGAAAGTGTCAACGTACACGATGCAATCAAGACAGGTGCGGCAGACAGAGATAAATACATCGATAATTACATTGAGACACTGGAAAATCTCGGACAGGAAGATATTCATCTTGTATGTTATAACTTCATGCCGGTATTTGACTGGACAAGAACAGAGCTTGCAAGAATGAGACCAGATGGATCTACAGTACTTGCATATACACAGGAAGCAGTAGATGCAATCAATCCGGAAAACATGTTTGAGTCAATTGCCGGGGATATGAACGGAACAGTGATGCCGGGATGGGAACCGGAACGTATGGAGAAAGTAAAAGAACTGTTTGAGATGTACAAAGATATTGATGATGAAAAATTATTTGAAAATCTCAAATATTTCCTGGAGAGAATTATGCCGGTATGTGACAAATACGACATTAACATGGCAATTCATCCGGACGATCCTGCATGGAGCGTATTTGGACTTCCTAGAATTATCATCAATAAGACAAATATCTTAAGATTGATGAGTATGGTAGACAACCCGCACAATGGTGTGACATTCTGCTCAGGATCTTATGGAACAAACTTAAAAAATGATCTTCCGGATATGATCCGCTCTCTGAAAGGAAGAATCCATTTTGCACATGTGCGTAACTTAAAATTCAACTCTCCGACAGATTTTGAGGAGGCTGCACACCTTTCTTCTGACGGAACATTTGATATGTATGAAATTATGAAAGCACTCTATGAAATCGGATTTACAGGACCGATCAGACCAGATCACGGTCGTATGATCTGGGGAGAAGTGGCAATGCCTGGATACGGACTGTATGACAGAGCACTTGGAGCAACTTACTTAAACGGACTTTGGGAAGCAATTGAGAAAGGGGCAAAATAGGATGCAGTTAAGCAAAGCTGGATTGGCAGATAGAAAACAGTGGGAGGAAAAAGGATACCGACTTCCGCAGTTTGACCGTGAGCAAATGGTGGCTGCCACAAAAGAAGCACCATATTGGGTACACTTTGGAGCAGGGAATCTTTTCCGTGCATTTCAGGCAAATGTGGCACAGAATCTCTTAAATGAAGGAGTGCTTGACAGAGGAATTGTTGTGGCGGAAGGATATGATTATGAAATCGTAGAAAAAATGAACCGCCCACACGATGATTACAGCATTCTTGTGACATTAAAAGCAGACGGCAGTGTAGAGAAAACTGTAGTAGGAAGTGTTGCAGAATCTCTTGCACTGGATTCTGAGAATGAGACAGATTTTGGAAGACTCAAAGAGATCTTCACGACAGATTCTCTTCAGATGGCAAGTTTTACAATTACAGAGAAGGGATACAGCCTTGTAAATGGAAAAGGGGAAACACTTGCAGATGTCGCAGAGGATTTTGTGGCAGGACCTGAGAAGGCAAGAAGTTATATCGGAAAAGTATCTGCACTTTTATATGCAAGATACCAGGCAGGAGAAAAGCCAGTGGCAATGGTAAGTATGGACAACTGTTCCCACAACGGAACGAAGTTATACGATGCAGTCCACACATTTGCAGAGACATGGGTAAAAAATGGAGTTGCTGAGGCTGGATTTGTAGCTTACATCGAAAATCCTGACAAAGTTTCTTTCCCGTGGACTATGATTGATAAGATTACTCCTCGTCCGGACAGTTCTGTGGAAGAAATCTTAAAAAATGATGGGGTGGAAGAACTCGAGCCGGTGATCACTTCAAAGAATTCTTATGTGGCGCCGTTTGTCAATGCAGAAGAGTGTGAGTACCTTGTCATTGAAGACAGATTCCCGAACGGAAGACCGGAACTGGAAAAAGGCGGACTGATGTTTACAACACGCGAGACTGTAGACAAGGTAGAAAAGATGAAAGTCTGCACTTGCTTAAATCCGCTTCACACAACACTGGCAGTGTTTGGATGTCTGCTCGGATATGACTTGATTTCTAAAGAAATGAAAGATGAAGTATTAAAGAAACTTGTAGAGGGAATCGGATATGTGGAAGGACTTCCGGTTGTAGTAAATCCGGGGATCCTTGACCCGAAAGAATTTATTGATACGGTTTTAAATGTGCGTATTCCAAATCCGTTTATGCCGGATACTCCACAGAGAATCGCAACAGATACTTCTCAGAAGCTTGCGATCCGTTTCGGTGAGACGATCAAAGCATATGAGGCAGGTGAGAGCTTAAATACAGCAGATCTGAAACTGATTCCACTTGTATTTGCAGGATGGCTCCGTTATCTGATGGGTGTGGATGACAATGGAAAAACATTTGACTTAAGCCCAGATCCGCTTCTTGAGACAGTTTGTCCATACGTAGCAGGATTTAAACTCGGAGAAGAGACAGATGTGGAAGCTTCTGTAAGACCGATCTTAGAAAACAAAGCAATTTTTGGTGTGAACTTGTACGAAGTAAACATGGCAGAAACTGTATGTGGTTACTTGAAAGAAATGCTTGCAGGAACCGGTGCAGTGAGAAACACATTGGAAAAATATGTAAGATAAAAGAAAGAGGACTTGGAAGGGGCTTACCCTTTCAAGTCCTTTGTGATTAAGAGGCAAGGCATTCACGCATGACTTCGTAAGCACCTTTTTCTTCTATTTCTTCTAAGTACCGGCATACTTCTGCTTCAAATCCATCCAGTTTGCTGAGGTCTTCGCCCCAGAACTGTTCGTTGGTGCAGACTGTATGTGCAAGATCTTTTGCGCTGTCATTTCTGTGGGCAAAGAAGAAGTCGAGAACAGCCTGATCATCTTTGATCATATATTCGGTGCCGTTTCGCATTCCTACGAGTCCATCTTCGGTCAGTTTTTCTCCGCGGAAGAAGGCAATATAGAATGCAAAAGAAGCAGTGATGCAGGAAGGCAGCTTTCCAGTTTCTTTGAGGTATCCTTTCAGAGAAGGCATAACTCGGGCTTTCCACTTTGATGTGGAGTTCAGCGAGATAGAAAGGAGCGCATGATCAATAAATGGATTGCGGAATCGCTCTGTCACAGATGCGGCGAATTCTTCCAGTTCTTCCTTTGGCAGAGTTAATGTAGGAATGATTTCCTCGTAAATTGTTTTATTCATAAACTTCTGAATGACTTCATCTTCCATACAGTCACGCACGATGTCCTGTCCGGCAAGGTAGGCACCCAGAACGAAGGAAGTGTGTGCACCGTTGAGAATGCGCACCTTGCGCTGCTTGTAAGGTTTATGATCATCGGTGATTAGGACAGGGAGACCTGCTTCTTCAAATGGAAGCTCTTTTTTCAGAGACTGTGGTCCTTCAATAACCCAGAATCCAAAGATTTCTCCGGTATCGATCAACTGATCGATGTAGCCGTTTTCCTTGTTAATCTCGTCTGCCTCAGCTCTCGGATATCCGGTTACAATCCGGTCTACCAATGTGGAGCAGAAGAGATTTTCCCGGCGGATCCAGTTAGAGAAGTCCTCACCGAGATTCCACTGTGCTGCATAATTTAGTACACATTTCTCCAGTTCTTTTCCATTATTATCGATCAGTTCACATGCAAGGACTACAAATCCTTTTCCTGTTTCTGTACCAAATTTCTGGAATCTACGGTATAAGAACTGTGTGAGCTTTGCTGGATAGCTGGAAGCAGGAGAATCTGTGAACTGGCAGGAAGGATCGTAGACGATTCCGGCTTCTGTTGTATTGCAAGCGATGTAACGGAGATCTGGATTCTCTGCGCAGGCAAGCACCTCTTCATAATCTTTGTATGGGTTTAAGCACCTGCTTACGCAGGAGATGACCCGTTTCTGATTTACTTTCTGACCATTCTGAAAGCCACGCAGATAGAGTGTGTAGAGTCCTTCCTGTTCGTTAATCAGATCGGCAAGTCCCGGTGCGATTGGCTGGCACAGGACGACTTTTGACTGGAATCCGGTCTTTTCATTTAAGATGTCAATAAAATAGTCTACAAATGCCCGGAGGAAATTCCCTTCGCCGAACTGGAGCACACGTTCTGGTGCTTCCGGAAGTAGATAGCCGTCATAATTTTGCTCACGTAGAGTCTGGTAACTTAGTTTTTTCATATAAATATCCTCACTTTCTGATTGACATATTGTTTCGTTTTTGATTGCAAAGTCAGGGTGCTCTACAATGTAACGCCCTGTTTAAAGATAGCCATATCATGGAAACCGGCCGCCTCTGATTTTACTTTTTCGCCGGAGGCGATGCGGATGACATAATCAAATAATTGTGCAGCGAGTTCTTCTAAGGAAGAATCTTCTACCATTGCACCACAGTTAAAATCAATCCAGTTTGATTTCTTCTGATAGAGTGCGGAATTGCTGGAAATCTTCATAGTTGGAACAGGGGAGGCAAACGGGGTTCCGCGTCCTGTTGTAAACAGAACAATGTGTGCACCGGAAGCTGCAAGCGCAGTGGAAGCAACCAGATCATTGCCGGGAGCACTTAAAAGATTCAGACCGCGGCGGGAAACCGGTTCTCCATATGCAAGGACTCCTCGAACTGGTGCATGCCCGGATTTCTGGGTACACCCCAGGGATTTGTCTTCTAATGTAGAGATACCACCTTTTTTATTTCCTGGAGATGGATTTTCATAAATCGTCTGTCCGTGCTCCTTGAAGTAATTTTTAAAATTGTTGATCAGACAGACTGTCTGGTTAAATAGTTCTTCGGTTTCACAACGGTTCATCAGCAGTGTCTCTGCGCCAAACATTTCCGGAACTTCCGTAAGGATGGTTGTGCCTCCTTTGGAAATCAGCATGTCAGAAAATGCGCCGACAACAGGATTGGCAGTGATTCCGGAAAGTCCGTCAGAACCTCCGCATTTCATGCCGATGACAAGTTCCCGGCAGCTGATTGGCTCCCGATGAAACTGACTGGCGTAATCAACAAGTTCCTGAATGATATTTAAAGCTTCTTCTATCTCATTTTCACAGTCTTGAGCGACAAGAAAGCGGACACGGTTTTCATCATAATTGCCGATATAGGATTTCAGGACATCAATATTACTGTTTTCACATCCGAGTCCCAGGACAAGGACAGCTCCAGCATTCGGGTGATTGATCAAATCTGCCAGAATCTTCCGGGTATGTTCTTGGTCATCGCCCATCTGTGAGCAGCCGTAAGGATGAGAAAAGGCTAGGATCTCCTCCACCGATCCAGAAATTAGAGACTGTGCCTGTCGTTTAATCGCAGAAGCGACATTATTAACACAGCCAACAGTAGGAATGATCCAGATACCATTGCGGATTCCGACTTTTCCATTTGCTCTGCGGTATCCTTGGAATGTGCGGTCAGCGGAAGAGGGAAGGGGAGTCGCTTGTCTGTCATAAGTATAGGTTAGAAGTTGATCGAGATTTGTATGGATATTATGGGTGTGAACCCAGGAACCTGTCGGAATTTCTTTTGTAGCAGTTCCGATTTGAGCACCATATTTTATAACAGGAGCGCCCTCAGGGAGATTGCAAAGTGCAAATTTATGTCCTTGAGGGATATCTTCTGTCAATAGGAGTGTACCCGAAGGCAGTATTAGTTCTGAATGGGCAGTCAGAGGTTCCAATGCGACTGCAACATTATCACTGGAATGAATTTTTATAAATTTCTGCATAACTCCGTCCTTTCAAAAACAATATTGTAAGCGTTTACATTACCATACGATATTTTGAAAAAACAGTCAACAGAAAATGAAAAAAACTTTATACTTCGTTGAAATACACAAAAAACCATGATAAAAATTGGAAGGAAACACAATGGATTTTCACTTGAATCAAAGAGAAAAAGCGAGTATGATAGAATGAGAATGAAAGAGCTTTCAAAAAGTGAGGAAAGATATAGAAGTATGACAGTGATATGTGGTACAATGAATGAAAGAAAGTTGGTGAAAATATGGATGAATTAAAGAGGGATAAAATGAATATCTATGATATAGCGAGGCTTTCAGGGGTTTCGATTGCCACGGTTTCAAGAGTGGTAAATGGAAGTCCGAATGTAAGTGAGAAGACAAAAGAAAAAGTGCTTGCAGTTATTAAAAAATCAGAATATACGCCGAACGTATTTGCCCGTGGTCTAGGGTTAAATTCCATGAAGATGATAGGGATTTTGTGTCCGGATATTTCAGATCTTTATATGGCACAGGCAGTTTCTTATCTGGAAAAAAGACTCCATGCATATGGGTATGATTGTATTTTAGGATGTAGCGGGCATGAGCAGAAATCTAAGGAGCATCATACAAAGCTTCTGTTGTCAAAAAGAATTGATACGTTGATCATGGTCGGTTCTACTTATGCAGGAATTGGAAAGGAGCCCAGAGAAACGGAGTATATCCAGGCGGCAGCAAAACAAGTTCCAGTCTTTATGGTAAATGGATATATTCAGGGAGAGAATATTTTTTGCTTCTATGGAGATGATTTTCAAGGGGCATATGATGTAACGACGGCATTGATCCGGAGAGGAAAGAAAAGAATTCTATTTTTGAGTGATTCTCATACATATAGTGCGGAGCAGAAGTTAAAGGGGTATGAAGCTGCTCTCTCAGATGCAGGGTATCCGATTTTAGGAGATTTAAAATTTTATACAAAAAATGATATACATTATATTCAAGATATTTTGCTGGCGCACCGGACCTTAGAATTTGACAGTGTACTGGCATGCAATGACAGTTTGGGAGTAGGAGCATTGAAATACGCAAAGGCGAGAGGAATCAAAGTGCCGGAAGAGTTAAGCGTAACAGGCTATAACAATTCGGGGATGGCCGTATGCAGCGAACCAGAATTAACTTCGGTCGACAATCATTTAGAGCAGATTTGTTATGATACGATTGAAAATATGGTAAAAGTGCTTCAAGGGGAGAACGATGTGGAACAAAATAATAAGATTCCATGCCAGATTGTAAAAAGATGTTCTACAGATTTTTAAAAATTACAGAGGAGTAAGGAATAAGATTGTAAATATTTTTTGAATGTGGTAGTGTATAAAAGAAGATAGAACAGATTCAGGAGGATAAAAGAATGAAAGATCAGAATTGTGCATACTGCGTAGAAGGCGAATTATTAGATGCATTTGGAATTAAGATTTGTGAATTGGAAAGCTCAAAAGTTTACTTATTTAAAGAACAGAGCCACTTAGGACGTGTGATCGTTGCTCATAAGAAACATGTAAGTGAACTGGTAGAATTATCTCAGGAAGAACTTCATTTATATTTTGATGAAGTGGCTAAAGTTGCCAATGTGCTTCACAAATTATTTCAGCCGGAGAAAGTGAACTATGGAGCATATGGAGATACTGGACATCATCTGCACTTCCATTTAGTTCCGAAATATAAAGATGGATATGAGTGGGGCGGTGTATTCGCAATGAATCCGGGAGAAAAGTATCTCACAGAACAAGAATACGCAGAATTAGTAGAAAAGATTAAGAACGAATTATAAAATAGTGGTATCAACTTGCAGAAGATCTGCAAATGATATGCTCCCTTCGAGGAAGACAAGTGTAATAATAAATACTTATTCCTTGGGAGGGAGCATATTTTATTTAGTTTTTTGGTTGGGATACAAGAAGTCCACTGCGAAGTAGTATTGGTCTGACCGCGTTGTAGATAAATACTACAAGGATGACAGATACAACAGCATTGACAAATGTAGTTGCTGCGCTCCACTTTGCAAGAACTTCTGCCATTTTCTGAGGCTGTCCGAGGATATATTGCTTATAAAAATATCCAACGATCGGATCGGCGATGACATTGAAGCTAAGACCGGCAATCGAGGCGATCAGACTCCACTTAAAGACGTATTTCTTGTCAGTGCTGTCGTTGATCTTTGCAATATGGTGAGCTACAAGACCAACGATAAGCCCAATACATAATTTCAGGAAAAAGGTCTTTGGTGCACCAGTGATATAGATTGGATCCATTAAATCGGCGATGGTCATACCAATCGCGCCAGCCAGCCCGCCATACCAGCCTCCGAGTAACAGTGCACCAAGCACACAGAATGCATTTCCGATGTGAAGGGATGTTGCATCACCGCCAGGCATTGGAATCTTAATCTGTAAAAAAGTAAATGATACGAAGCAGAGAGCCGCCAGTAATGCGGTTTGTGCTAATTTCATAACAGTTTGATTTTTTGTTTTCATATGTCTCATCCTCTCATGTATTTGCCATATTCGATATCGATATGGCGTTTTTATTTCTTTGTAAATCTATCCTAGCACAAGAGTGGTCATGTAAAAATAGCCAGTTTTGCAAAAAACGACCAGTCCAGATGAAAACAAAAGAAAAAGACCAGAAACTTTCTGGCCTCTTTCTATATTATATAAGATAGGGATGATTATGCGAAGTATCTCTTTAATAATCCTTCGAATGCTTTTCCGTGACGAGCTTCGTCTCTTGCCATTTCATGAACTGTATCATGAATAGCATCAAGGTTAGCAGCTTTTGCACGTTTTGCAAGATCAAATTTTCCGGCAGTAGCTCCGTTTTCAGCTTCTACTCTCATTTCAAGGTTTTTCTTTGTGCTGTCTGTAACAACTTCACCTAATAATTCAGCGAATTTAGCAGCGTGTTCTGCTTCTTCCCATGCAGCTTTTTCCCAGTATAAACCGATCTCTGGGTATCCTTCTCTGTGAGCTACTCTTGACATAGCAAGGTACATACCAACTTCTGAACATTCTCCTTCAAAGTTTGCTCTTAAATCTGCAAGAATGTCTTCGCTTACACCCTGAGCAACACCTACAACGTGCTCAGCAGCCCATTCTCTTTCTCCTGTCATTTCTTTGAATTTATCAGCTCCTACATGGCACTGTGGACATTCAGCTGGTGCAGCTTCTCCTTCATAAACATATCCGCATACTGTACATACAAATTTTTTCATAGTTAAGATCTCCTTTTCTTTTACTTTTTATTTTTCAATATCAGTAATAGTTACTGATATTAATTTAGCATAATTAGTTTCTTTTGTCAATGGATATTTGAAAAATTCTTTTGCTAAGACTTTAAAATACAATCTTCACATTTTCCATAAAACATTGTCGTATGAGACTCAATCTGCCCGGCAAAGTTTTTACCGGCAATCTCATTGATATGATCGATGCTGTCCATATCCAGATCCATTACTTTTCCACAACAGGTACATATAAAATGATAGTGTGGAGTCGTTTTACCATCAAATCTGTCACCACCGGAAGGGGTGGGAATCTTCAGAGCATCTCCGGTCTCTGCAAGTAAGTTCAGATTTCTATATACTGTCCCAAGACTGATGTTAGGGAATTCTTCCCGCACATGCATATAGACGGTGTCAGCGGTGGGATGTTCTTCTGTGTGTAACAGATAATTTTTGATGGATTCTCGTTGTCTACTATATTTTAGTGTTGCCAATGGGAATCCCCCTTTCAATAATAGTAATAGTTATTATGATTATAATATAAATTATTCAAAGGGGATTTGTCAAGTAAAAATTTTAGGTAAGCAAAGATATATTATCTAATTTTAATTATAAAAATAATAAAACTCACTTACTCTTGAAGTATAACACGATAAAATGTCTGACACAATATGTTTGGAAGGAATCATAAAAATTTTATATTTAGAATTTTGAAAGGGAGATTTAACAAGTTGGTAACAAAAGCATGATTTCAGGGAAAGCGGGAATACTAAAAAGCGAAAAGAGGAGGAAACTATGAGGGATAGAAGTAGAAAGAAAATAATGGCAGGTCTGATCGCAGTAGAGATTTTGTCGCAAAGTATTCCCTGTATATCTATGGCGGCAGAATACTTACCAAGTGTGGGGGCTGGATTATTAAAGGAGCAGTATTATGAGAAAGAGTTAAAAAAAACAGAGAAAACTGCCATACAGATTGCTGAAGTTACAGCAGATTGTCTCAACGTGCGGAAAGGTCAGGGGACAGACACACAGATTATCGGACAGTTGGAACAAGGTGCCAAAAAGAAAATAGAAGAGAAGCCTCAAAATGGGTGGATTCCAATCGAATATTATGGGGGAAGAGCATATATATCCGATGATTATGTTACGATAAAAGAAAAATATGATACTGTAGAATCAGAAGAAAAGAAAGGGACAGTAGAAGAAAGAGGAAAGAGGGTAGTCGCCTATGCAAAGCAGTTTCTTGGGAATCCATATGTCTGGGGAGGCACAAGTCTGACCGAGGGAGCAGATTGTTCGGGGTTTGTTCAGTCCGTGTATAGAAAATTCGGAGTGAAACTTCCGCGGACAACGTGGGATATGGAAAATGCGGGAATAGAAGTTACTTATGATGAAATTCTTCCGGGAGATTTAATTTTATATGAGGGACATGTTGGTATTTATATAGAAGAGAATCAGATTATTAATGCAATTGATGAGGAGAACGGGATTGGGATCAGTCCGGCATTTTTCACAGATATTATTACAATACGAAGAGTGCTGGAATAAGAAAAATGATGATGAAATGAGGAAAAATGGGTGCAGTATGTGTGAAGCGATTCATCATACTGTGCCCTATTTTCCTATGCAAAACTTTAAATTGTATAGACATAGGAAAATAGTGGAAAAATAATCATATGCAAAGTGCACAAAGTTGTCGAGGACAAGAGAATTATGAAAAATACTATCAAAATACTGTCCACAAGTTTTCCACACAGGAAACTGGCTAAAATGGTTAAAAATAAAAGTTTTACACCAAGTTATCCACATTATCCACATGGATGAATGTGAATTGTGTGGATTATTATTGTTAAGAAAAGAACGAATGTTTTGGTCAGTTATAATAAAAATCTTCATTTGTCGAAAAAAAATAAAAAACTTGTTGACTTTTGAAAATTCTAAAATTGTATTAAAATGTATAAACAATTAAGTAAGAGTTGATAATTTCAAGGAGTAGTATTATAATCGAAGAGAGAGTATGACATATTTGAAAAAAGGAAGGATAAACGTTCAAATATGTTTCGCGATTAGAGAAATAAAGGAGGAAATAAATATGGCAGCGAAAGTGACAAAAGATATGACAATCGGTGAACTGATCAGAACAAATCCAGAAGTAGCACCAATCCTTATGGAAGTAGGAATGCACTGTCTTGGATGTCCTGCTTCACAGGCTGAAACTCTTGCAGAGGCAGCTATGGTACATGGACTGGATGCAGATCTGTTAGAAGAAAAGATTAATGCTTTCTTAGCAGCAAACAACTAATCAAAGATTTTGCAAATAGAAAAAGCGTCTTGAGCAAGCAGACAGTATACTTGAGAAAGTCTGGCTCAGGACGCTTTTTATTTTTTATCCAATCTGCGGCCGATGATCAACGATGCCATTCCATGATGAAAGGGGATGAGATATCACCTTAAATCTCTGCAAGATGTCTGACTGCATCTGCAGAAATAACAGTCTGACAGTGCTCTTCCAAGTAAGCAAGAACAGCACCGGAGGCTTTTTCAAAAGAACCGTATTCGGATAACATATTACAGATTTTACTAAACTCACTGTTGGTGTGAGCAGATTGTGCTAAGGCTAAAATGAAAATACCGTTTGTTTCATTTTTGTAGAGTGTATTCGCTCCGTGGTACATTGGGTGCAGCAATCTGGCTGCATGGATCACACTGTCTAAATTAGAAAAAGAAAACAGACGGATCGCTGGTTTTGCAGGGACGTCTTTTTGTATATCTTCTTTTTCAGCAGCTGGTTCTGCAACTGCAGATTTTACTTTATCAAGCAAATCGAGAAACTCGTCAGCGCCTTCTAATTTCTCAAGCATAGCCTGTTTTGTATCGGAATCTTCCAGTGGTGCAAATTTGGAGAAGCGCGTGTCGAGCTCTTCCGGATTATCCACCTTTGTAATGATCAGAACGATAGAATCTGGAGAAGCAGGAATTGCTTCAATCATGAGTGGAATATCATCTGCTTCAAATCCAAATTCACTGGAAGCTTGTTGCATCATGTCATGAAACAGCATCTTTGCTTTCTCGGTACCATAGGCAAGTTCGCTTAATTTCAAATGTCTGGCAGCAAGATCTGCACGTGTCAGAGTACACCGAATCTGGTTGTCATTTATTTTTTCGATCTTCATACATAATCACTTCCTTTTCGTAAACCTGAATACTTACTTTATAATAGTATAAACAAAAAAAAAAAATATGTAAAGAAAATACTTGCAAAGTCAGGAGAAATTATTTATAATGCGGGTATGAGAAGACAGTGTCCCGGTAATTATGTATAAGAGAAAAGGAGGGATACAAAAGCAATATCTTATGTTGGTGAAAACATTCTCAGGAAAATCTTTCAACAATTCTATTTATTCTAAATTAATTCGATTTTCTAAGTGATTCAGCTAAATTTCAAAACTAAAGCAGTTACAATTACAAATAATCATTTTATAAAATGCACATAATAATTAAAATGTCCATTTGCTGTCTTCTTTTTTCAGCAGAAATCTGTTTTGCGAAGAATATATCACATGCACCCAGGTCTTAGCAAAAAGCGGAGGAAGCCATAATTACCGTTTGGACGGGAAGGAACGAAGTGAATAGTACAGAAGAAAAATACAGACAATTTTTCATAGAGCTGGAAGCATATGAAAAATGCGGGATTCCAATGTCTATGGATGGAGAACCGGCAAGTCCGTTACAGATTGTCAATGCACATATGGCAAAAGAAAGCAATGCATATATGCGGGACTATGTGATGGATGATGAGACTGGAAGCCTAAAAGAACTTCATTTTCAAAAAATAGCAGCAAAATAATACGAATCCCCTCAATGCAGAGTATTAAGAAATTCTTATTATTTTTTGAAAACGAGGAAAGTATGTAGTAATCTGTCGAAAAAAGAAAATGCATATGGTATAATAGGTCAGGTAGGAGGTAGGCTATGGATAGAAGAGAAAATGATCGAAGATATAGAAGCCGGGCGGAAATGCTGCGTGACCGAAGACGAAGAAGAAAGCGGACATGCCTGATTGAGCTTTTGATCGTATTATTTTTTATCATTGTAGTTGTCGCTGTGGCAGGTATATTTGTATGGAAAAAATATGGTCCATCGAAGGTGAAAGCTGATTTGAATGAATATTATGGTGTAGATGCCGCAGAGCAAGCTGCAGTTATTGTGAACAATACGATTCTGGAACAGAAAGGGATTGTGTCTGACGGACAGTTTTATTTACCATATGAGGCGGTACGTCAAGAGATTGACGGTGGATTTTACTGGAACGCAGCCGAAGGCACACTGCGTTATGCGTTGCCGTTAGATCTTGTGGAAGTACCGGCAGAAAGCAAGGAATATACGAACGCAGGTCAGAGGGAATCCAAGGACTATGTAATCGTAAAAAATATCGGGGACCAGACTTATATCGCAGTGGATTTTATTCTGGAGTTTGGGAATGTCACTGCAAAGACTTATAAGAGTCCGAACAGAGTAGTTCTTTTTGACGATTGGGGCAAGGTGAAGACGACAACGGCAAAGAAGGATACGCAGATGCGCTGGCTTGCAGGTGTTAAGAGTGATGTTCTGGCGGAAGTTAAGAAGGGTGACCGTGTATATTTTATAGAAGAGGAAGGTGACTGGAAGAAAGTCCGCACAGAGGATGGGATCATCGGATATATAAAGAGTAGTGCATTAAAGTCTGTGAAGACAGAAACAATCACCTCTTCTTCCAAAGCACCGGAATATACAAGTATGACAAAAGATTATAAGATCAATCTTGCCTGGCATCAGGTTACGAATGAAATAGCAAATGAAACGTTAAGCGAAACGATTGCATCGACACAGGGATTGACAACAATTTCACCTACATGGTTTACAGTTGCCGATACAGTGGGAAATCTGAATTCTATCGCAAGTTCAGCTTATGTGGATACGGCTCATGCAGCGAATCTGGAGGTATGGGCACTTGTGAGGGATTTTGACGGTGGCATCGACTCGCCGGAAGAGACATACCAGTTGTTAAGTTCTTCTTTGGCCAGAAAGACTCTGATCGATAATCTGATGATGCAGGTACAGCAGTATAATATTGATGGAATCAACGTGGATTTTGAGAAAGTTTCTGAGGAATGTGGAGAACATTTTATTGAGTTTATCCGCGAACTTTCTATAGAATGTCGAAGAAATCAAAAAGTTCTGTCGGTAGATAACTATGTGCCGATGGGATTTAATAGTCATTATGAACTGGAGGAACAGGGGAAGGTTGCAGATTATGTCATCATTATGGGATATGATGAACATTATGCCGGCTCGTGGGAGAGCGGTTCAGTGGCTTCTATTGACTATGTGGAAAATGGAATCCGGCAGGCGACAAAGGATGTGTCAGCAGAGAAAGTAATCAATGCAGTCCCATTTTATACAAGATTGTGGGAAGAAGTGCCAAAGACAGAGCAGGAACTTGCCGCGCAGGCTGGAACAGAGCAGGCGCAGTATAAGATGAATGTTACAAGTGAGGCTCTTGGAATGCAGGAAGCCGAAGCGTGTGTGGCACAGGCTGGAGCAGCCGTCACATGGGATGAAGAGACACAGCAGAATTATGCGCAATGGGAGTCGGACGGTGCCACATATAAAATATGGCTGGAAGATAGTTCTTCTATTGAGGCAAAATTAAAATTGATGGAGAAGTATCAGCTTGGTGGTGTTGCTGCATGGAAGCTGGGATTTGAAAAGCCTGAAATCTGGTCCGTGATTGAAAAATATATAAAATAGCGTCAGATTACAGAAAATTTCATAGAGAAAGAGAAATGATATTTTATTTCCCCCTCTCATATATTGTAATGATATAGGAAGAGGGGGGATTTTTTTGCAGAAAAAGATAGAGCTGATGATGGGAATTCTGCTGATCATGGCAGCCTTGATCGGGGGGAAGACATTGACGAACGCAGTTTCCGGGAAAATTTCAGAACAAAAAGAACAGGCGATTGTGATGATCGATCCAGGGCACGGAGGTTTTGATCCTGGAAAAGTCGGGGTAGATGGTTTGGCTGAAAAGGATTTGAATCTGGCGGTTGCCAAGAAGCTTCAGAAGATTTTGACAAAGAATGGTGTGCATGTTGTGATGAGTCGTGAAGAAGACACTGCACTTTGTGAGGAAACAGCTCCGAATAAAAAGATTCGCGATATGAAAAAAAGAACAGAATTGATCAATCATAGCAAAGCGTCTATCGCTGTCAGTATTCACCAGAACAGTTACCAAACAAGTGATGTGAAAGGGGCGCAGGTATTTTATTTTACACATTCCGTAGAGGGAAAGAAGGCAGCAGAAATTTTGCAGAAGCATTTAAAAACGGTAGATGAGACAAACAGGAGAGAGGCAAAACCTAATGATACTTATTACATATTGAAAAAGACAGAAATACCAACTGTGATTGTAGAAGCGGGATTTTTGACAAATCCAGAGGAAGCTGCAAAACTTCAAGATGAGGCATATCAGGAGAAAATCGCACAGGCAGTCTGGGAAGGATTGAAGGAATATTTAAACTTGTAAAGAGGTTTATTTTTTAACAAAAGAATGCTATAATAGGGGTCATGGAAACGATAATAAAAGAAATACAAAGAACAAATATTGACGAAAATGTGATCGGAATGGCAGGGGTCATCCTGAAGGAGGGAGGGCTGGTAGCTTTCCCGACAGAGACTGTATATGGACTCGGAGCACATGCGCTGAAGGAAGAGGCGGCAAAAAAAACATATGCGGCGAAGGGAAGACCTTCTGATAATCCATTGATCGTTCACATTGCAGAATACCGGGCATTGGAAGAGATTGCGGTGAATATACCAGATAAGACTGCACTGCTGGCGAATCATTTCTGGCCAGGACCGCTTACGATGATTTTTGAAAAAAGTGCATTGGTACCATATGGAACTACCGGAGGACTGGATACTGTAGCAGTCAGAATGCCGGCGGATGAGGTCGCGCGTGCGATCATTTTGGCAGGCGGGGGATATGTGTCTGCTCCGAGTGCAAATACATCCGGGCGCCCGAGTCCGACAACTGCGATGCATGTGAAGGAAGATCTGGATGGCAAGATTGATATGATCATCGATGGAGGAAGTGTGGAGATCGGAGTGGAATCGACGATCCTTGATATGACTGTGACACCTCCGATGATCCTTCGGCCGGGAGCGATCACAAAGGAGATGCTTGAGGAGGTGATCGGTGAGGTCACAGAAGATCAGGCAATTGTCAGTGATAAGAGCAAGGAAGCTCCGAAGGCACCGGGCATGAAGTATCGACATTATGCACCGAAGGCAAAGTTGATGATTATTGAAGGAGAGACAAAAGAGGCGGTCAAGGCAATCCGGCAGGTTGCGTTTGAGCAGGAAAGACTTGGTTATAAAGTCGGAATCATTGCTACAGACGAGACGGCAGAAAAGTATAAAAGAGGTATTGTAAAAAATATCGGGACACGGGAAAATGAATATACGATCGCTCAGAATCTGTATCGTGTCCTCAGAGAGTTTGACGAGGAAGATGTCGATTATATTTACAGTGAAGCTTTTGCGATGGATGGGATTGGCTCGGCGGTTATGAACCGTCTCAAAAAAGCTGCGGGGCATCATATGCTTCGGGCAGAGGAGATCACGAGACTACAAAAATACAGACGGATCCTTTTCCTGAGCAATACAGACAGCAGCAGAGGACCGATGGCAGCAGAGCTTCTAAGAAATCAGGAACTTTTGCAGGAGTATGATATTGAGTCAAGAGGACTTGTCGTACCACTTCCGGAGCCGGTCAATCAGAAGGCAGAAGCGATCATGAAGAGTCAGGGCATGTCGATCGCAGATTATAAGTCAAGGCAGTTTACGGAGGAAGATCTTGACGAGGAGACACTGGTGCTTGCCATTGATGACAGGCATAAATGGAGTGCAGTGGCAGATTATGAGAATATCAAAAATGTATATACACTGGGAGAATATATAGATGATGACAGGAAAATCCCATCTGCATATGGACAGCCATTGACGGAGTATGGTAGTGTATACGAGATGATGAAAGAATTTATCGAGAAACTGGCACAAAAGCTGAACGAGGAGGTAACAAAAGCATGATAGCAATCGGATGTGATCACGGTGGATATGAATTGAAACTGGAGATTATCAAATATTTAGAGGAAAAAGGTCTGGAGTACAAAGATTTTGGATGTGACGGGGAATCTGTGGATTATCCAATTTATGCCCAAAAAGTAGGACAGGCAATTATAGACGGAGAATGTGAGAAGGGGATTCTGATCTGCGGAACAGGAATTGGGATTTCCATCGCAGCAAACAAAATGAAAGGGATCCGCTGTGCGCTCTGTTCAGACTGCTTTTCAGCAGAGGCGACAAGATTACACAATGATACGAATATTGTCGCTTTAGGAGGACGTGTGGTAGGACCGGGACTTGGTGTGAAGATTGTCGATACATTTTTAAACACACCGTTTTCCGAAGATGAAAGACATAAGAGACGTATTGCATTAATTGAAGAATAGGAGAAAAACAATGGGAAAAGTACTGGTAATGGAACATCCGCTGATCCAGCATAAAGTAGGAATTATCCGAAGAAAAGAAGTCGGATCAAAAGATTTCAGAGAGATCATCAGCGAGATTGCAATGTATATGTGCTATGAGGCGACAAGAGATCTGAAATTACAGGATGTCGAGATTGAGACACCAATCTGTAGGACAACTGTTAAGGAACTGGCAGGAAAGAAACTGGCTGTTGTGCCAATCTTAAGAGCTGGTCTTGGAATGGTAGAAGGTATGCTTACGATGATTCCGGCGGCAAAGGTAGGTCATATCGGACTTTACCGTGATCCGGACACATTGGAACCGGTAGAATATTACTGTAAGCTTCCGGCAGACTGCGGGGAGAGAGAAGTATTTGTCGTAGATCCGATGCTTGCGACAGGAGGATCCTGCGTTGCAGCGATTCAGATGCTGAAGGATAAAGGTGTGAAAAATATTCGTTTTATGTGTATCATTGCGGCACCGGAAGGTGTGAAGAAGCTTCAGGAAGCACATCCGGACGTGGATGTCTATATTGGGGCTTTAGATGAGAAATTAAATGATCATGGATATATCGTTCCGGGACTCGGGGATGCGGGAGATCGTATTTTCGGAACAAAATAGGAACAAGAGCCAAAAAATAAAGAGAGCATAAACTCCCAGACAAGTCCATATATATGAGATAAGAACAACTGGAGAAGGAAAAGATGGATGAAAATCGTTCAAGCATCGTTGTAAATTTTATTGTCCGGGCAGTCGTTGGTCTGGGAGTTATTTTCTTTACAAATGAAATCCTCGCATCCAAAGGAATTTCAGTGGCGGTGGGGCTGAATGGCCTTTCCCTTTTGACATCGGGAACCCTTGGATTGCCGGGGGTCTGCTTACTTTACGGGATTCTTTTCTACCAAAACTTGTGAGTATTTCACAAAAAGCGTCAAATCTAAAAATGCATATAGACAAAAGGAAAAGATGTCGATATAATACAACATACAAACAGAACATTTCTAAATGAAATATCATTCTATGGTCAAGGGACCATTACATATCAAAAGAGGCTGGCAGTAAGTACAGCCAGATTCCATTACAAATTCAAAAGGAAAAATCCAAAACACAAAAATTCAAAAAGGAAACTTCAAAACACATAAACAGAAATGGAAGTGATTCATTGAAAGGAAAAATACTTGCAATCTGTACACAAGAGCCAGAGTATGCAAGAGGTCTGTCGGAGTACATTTTGGGAAGAAGAGAACTGTTATTTCAAGTGATGGTCTTTTTAGATCTGGAGAAACTAAGACAGTTTATAAATGAACATAGAGTAGACCTACTGCTTCTGGATGATATTTATGCTGAGACAGAAACGATGGATGTTAAACAGGTATTTATGTTGTGTGATGATCGGAATTGTAAAGAAACAGATTGCTATCATCCAATTTATAAATATCAAAGTGGAGAGAAGATTATTGCAGAAATTCTAAGCTGCTGTGCAGAGGAGGAGGGAAGTGAGATAATTCTGAGGATACAGAAGGCAGATGTGGAGGTGATCGGTGTTTACTCGCCGATACATCGAATCGGAAAGACACAGTATGCACTGCAGCTTGCAAAAGAATTTGCAAAGAAAGGGAATACACTTTATTTGAACTTGGAGGCATATGCTGGCAGACAGGAGGGAGAAGAGGAGACAGGAGGACTTACAGAAATTTTGTATTATCTCAGGCAGGGCTGTAAAAATATGGGGATCCGGCTGGAGACATTGGTGAAGCATGAGGAGGCGGTTGACTATCTGGTACCGATAGAAATGTATCAGGATCTGAAATCGGTCACAGAAGAAGAGTGGAAGCAACTTTTGACCGAGATTGCTGAGAAAAGTATTTATGAGACAGTAGTGCTTGATATCGGGGATGCAATTCGGGGAACGTATGGAATATTAGAATTGTGTTCCTGCATTTATACACCAATTGTGCAAGAGGAAACGGCACAGAGAAAACTGGAGCAATATCGGCACAATCTGACTGCAATGGGTTTGGATTGTGTGCTTGAGAGAACAATTTTTGTGGAGGTGAGGGAATTGTTATGAGAGATACAGAGCATTTATATCAGAAAATCATGGAGGAGTTGGATCTGTCCAGAGAGATAGAAGACGAAGCGCTGATGGAGTTGATCTATACCGTATTATCGGAAGAACGAAGAGAACACTATATGTCACTTCAGGAGATGAATATGCTTGGAAAGGAGTTGTTTAATGCATTCCGAAAGCTGGACATCCTTCAGGATTTGATCGAGGATGAGGAGATCACGGAGATTATGATCAATGGTGCGCAGCATATCTTTATGGAAAAAGCAGGAGTTGTGACAAGACTGGAGAAGCGGTTTGCATCGAGACAAAAGTTGGAAGATGTTGTGCAGCAGATTGTTGCAGGATCCAATCGAATTGTGAATGAGGCAAATCCGATTGTGGATGCAAGGCTTCCAGATGGTTCCCGTGTCAATGTCGTACTTGCTCCGATTGCGCTGAACGGACCGATTGTGACGATCAGAAAGTTTCCGAAAGAGGCAATGACGATGGAACGTTTGAGGAAGTTTGAGGCAATCTCAGAGGAGGCGGCTGATTTTCTGGAGCAGGCAGTGAAAGCAAGATATAACATCTTTATCAGTGGAGGGACCGGATCAGGAAAGACGTCCATGCTAAATGCGCTTGCACAGCATATACCTGCTGGGGAGCGTGTCATCACAATTGAGGATAATGCCGAACTTCAGATTCGGGGAATTGAAAATCTTGTAAGGCTTGAGGCTCGTAATGCAAATGTGGAGGGAACTGGTGAAATCTCAATCCGGGATCTGATCAAGTCAGCGCTTCGCATGCGACCTGACCGGATTGTTGTCGGGGAGGTCCGGGGAAGTGAGGCGATTGACATGCTGCAGGCGATGAACACCGGGCACGACGGCTCACTCAGCACGGGACATGCCAACAGTACAAAGGATATGTTCAGTAGACTGGAAACAATGGTGCTTATGGGTGTGGATCTTCCATTGAGCGCAGTACAGAGGCAGATTGCTTCCGCAATTGATCTTGTCGTCCATCTGGGAAGGCTGCGCGATAAGAGCAGGAAGGTGTTGGAAATCTCAGAGGTGCTTGCTTATGAAGAGGGGGAGATAAAGGTACAGAGTCTGTATCGATTTGAAGAGACTGGAAGAAAAGATGGAAAGGTGCAAGGGAGGCTAAAATGGGTTCATGAATTACAAAAGAAAGAAAAGCTACTGGCAGCAGGATATTAAAAAGGCAGATTATGGAAAGGCAGCGTTCAAAGGATTAGCGTTGTTATCAGGGATTGCATATCTATTTTATGACTTCTTTTTAGGGGGTCTGATGTTCTCACCATTTCTGGTGATCTATCTTCGTATTTGGGAAAAACAATATATAAAGAAACAGCAGCAGGAATTTTGTGCTCAGTTTAAAATGAGTCTGCAGTCGATGGCCTCGGCGCTCAATGTCGGATATTCGGCAGAAAATGCACTGAAGGAGACGGCAAAGGATCTGTCATTGATCTATAAAAAAGATACACGGATCATGAGAGAATATACTTATATGATTCATCAGCTCAATATGAATGTACCTTTGGAGCAGATCTGGAAAGAGTTTGCAGACAGGGTAGGACAGGAGGATGTCTCGAATTTTGTATCTGTCTTTGTGGCAGCAAAGAGAGCAGGAGGGGACAGCATTGAGATGATCCGAAATGCGGTAAAGCAAATCTGTGAGAAAATTGAGGTGAAACGCGAGATTGAGATGACAATGTCAGCAAAAAAGTTAGAATTTCAAGTAATGTCGGTGGTTCCCTTTGGAATTATTTTCTATATGAGGATAGCATTTCCGGATTTTGTAGAGGTACTTTATAGAAATTTTCTTGGGATTTTTGTTATGACTGTCTGTCTGGCTGTTTATGCAGGGGCATTTTATATGGGAAAAAGGATGATTGAAATCGAGGTGTGAGATGATTGTTTCGATAGGAATATTTATAGCATTGGCAATCGCCGTTATTTTGTATCAAAAGAGAAAGCTTCCGGAATGGTGTATGAGAAAGAACAGCAGAAATATTTTTCTGATGCTGCTCGGTGTGAATTCACTTGCCGCGTATCTGTTTTATGTGGATCAACAGGCGGAATTTATGGGAGAACATGCAAGACTGGAGCGAAATAACTGTGGGGAAGGAGTGCGAACAGAGAAGTTGATCGCAAAGACAGGTGGAAGAGAGATTCCGATTACGATAGAACTTCCTGAGAGGCAGTACAATGGAAAGGAGTTGGAGAAAGCATTTGAAACAGCGATGAAAGAGTTGGATGGTATTATTTTGGACAAAAATAAGACATTTGATGAGGTGCGGAAAGATTTGCATTTCCCATCCAGGATTTTGGATATGCCGATTACCGTTTCCTGGGAAGTAGACAACTATGAGGTGATCAATGTTCTCGGAGAGTTGCAGACAGAGGCGCTCAAAGAAGAGGGGACAATCGTTCAGATTACAGGGAAACTGAAATATGGAGAAGAGGAGCGGATCTATATGAGAAGCGCCAACCTGTTTCCACCTAAATTAAAAGGCGATGAGAAGATCGTAGCTCAGCTTGCAGGGCAGGTTGCAGAGAAAGAAAAGGAACATCCGGAACAAAAACAGGTAGAATTACCAGAGATTTTAGAGGGAAAACCGGTCAGCTGGCGACGTCCGGAGGAAAACAGAGGATATGTCATTTTAGGACTTGGATTGGTTGGAAGTATTCTTCTGATTCTGCTGGAGAAAGAAACGCAGAAGGAAGAAATGAAAAAGAAGAAAAAGCAGATGATGATAGATTATCCGGAAATTCTAAACAAATTTGTGTTGTTTCTTGGAGCCGGAATGACAGTAAAAGCTGCATGGCAGAAAATCTCTTCTGATTATGAAAAAGGGAAAATAATGGGAAAGGAGCGGTTTGCATATGAGGAAATGGCATATACGCTTAGAGAAATGCAGGCAGGGGGTTCAGAGAAAGAATGTTATGAGCATTTTGGAAAACGGTGTGAGGCTGTGTGTTACATGCGCTTTGGAGCTTTGCTTTCCCAAAATCTGAAAAGAGGATCAAAAGGGTTAGCAGATCTTCTTAGGCTGGAAGCAGTCAATGCATTTGAGGAGCGAAAGCGTGCGGCAAAAAAAGCAGGGGAAGAAGTGGGGACAAAGCTTCTGGCACCGATGTTTTTCATGTTGACAGTGGTTCTGGTCATTGTAATCGTGCCGGCATTTTTGTCTATGCAGTTTTAAAAAAGAGAAAGAAAAGAGGAGAGTGGACGGGATGGAGCAGAGATATTTCGAGAAACATTTTGCGGGAAAGGGGGTGAAATTATGTGGCGGATCCGACAATTTTTTGCATGTTTGAAAGATGAAAAAGGAATTGGTGTTGTGGAAGTGATACTGATCCTTGTCGTGTTGATCGGACTTGTAATTATTTTTAAGTCACAGCTGACAAGTCTGGTAAACTCAATCTTTCAGAAGATCACGAGTGAAAGCTCAGGGATTTAAGGAGTGACAGAGAAGATGAAGAGAGGAGAAATGACAGCTTTTATCAGTTTGGTCTTTGTGTTGTTGGTTGGATTGATCGGGGCGGTGATCGAGAGCGCATCGGTACAGACTGCAAAGAACTATCGCAGAGCGGATATGGATCGAGCGCTGCAGTCAGTATTTGCAGAGTATCACAGAGAGCTTCTGTCAGAATATGATATTTTTGGTATAGCGGCCGGCTATGAGACCGGGACATTTTCTTTTGAAAATATTGTAAACCGGCTGGAATTTTATGAGGCAGCGGGAATGACGCAGGAACCAGAAAAGCTACAGCTTCTGACAGATGATCATGGACAACCTTTCAAGGAGCAGGCAGTCAGATATATGAAAAGTAGAATGGGTGTTGATCTTGTAGAGGAACTGACTGGAAACTGTGCGGTATGGGAAGAGCAGAGTCAGCAAAGTGGATCTTATGAAGAACAGGGGAGTGATATCTCACAAGAGTTGGATTCAAAACTTCAGGAAGGAGAAAGTGAACTTCCTTCGGAAAATAATCCGCTGGAAAACATTTCTAATATCAAAAAATCAAATCTTTTACAGATCGTTGTTTCAAATCCGGAACAGTTATCACAGAAACAAATATCGTTAGGGGGACTTCCGTCTCATCGTAACTTACAAAAAGGAATTGGAAGATTCCCGACAAAAAGTGATGCACAAGGTAAGATTTCTTCTCTCTTTTTCTGTCAGTATCTTCTGGAGCATTTTGGAAATGCAGTGGATCAGAAGAAGGAAAATACACTTTCTTATGAAATGGAATATATTTTGGAAGGAAAAGAGAGTGATCAGCAAAATTTAGAAGCGGTTGTGAAGAAGCTGCTGTTGATGAGAAGTGGTGCCAATTATCTGTATCTTCTGACCGATGCGGGAAAACAGGCAGAGGCAGAAACACTTGCAGTATCATTGTCTACTGCGATCGCGCTTCCAGTGTTAACCGGACTTGTCAAGCAGGCAATACTCGTTGCATGGGCATTTGGCGAAGCAGTGATGGATATCCGAGCGCTTCTAGATGGAAAACGAGTTGCTCTGATCAAGACTCATGACACGTGGCAGTTGCAGCTTTCAGGGCTTCTGAAGCTTGGGACAGCAGAAGATCAAAAAGAAGGAATGGATGCCGAAGGTGGACTTCGCTATAAGGAATATCTGATGTTTTTATTTTTCCTGAAATCAGAGCAAGTCTGTACGATGCGCGCCCTTGATCTGATTGAGATGGAGATGAAAAAGAAGCCGGGCGAAGAGACCTTTCAGGTGGATCATTGTGTGACAAAATTACAGGTAAAAAGTAAGTGCAAGATTCGAAGAGGAGTGAATTATCAGTTTTCAACTTACTTCGGATATGAGTAAGCAACAGATTGTGTAACAAAAGAAAAGAATATAATACTAGGAGGTGAATGCAAATGCCCTTTCCGTCAAAAAGGCTCACAAATTCAGAACGAATTTTTATTCAAAAGTACAGTATAAAATTAAGAAAGGAGAAAGACTCTTTCATATCCCATGCTCACCGGGACAGACTACAAATCTTGGAAAGGGCATTTTCATTCATCTCCAAAAAGGTGAAAAGCTTCTTTGTTCAGAAGGGAGATAGGTACAAGAAAAAAGAACGAAAACTGCATGCGGTGATTACCATTGAAGCTGCACTTACAATTCCTTTGTTTTTCTTGGCAGGAGTGATGCTGATCTATTTACTGGAAGTGCAGGCGACTAGGATCAGCGTAAAAATGGGAGCCGATACAGCGGCAAAAAAAGCGGCGGAGCGAATCTATCTTGCTCCGGTGCTCCTACCATCAAAAGTAGAGTCAGATATTGTAGGAGCAATTGGGCAGAGACGGTTAAGCCAAAGTATGATTGCTGGTAAATCCGGAGGGATTGACTGTCACAAGTCAAGAGTGTGGACGGGATCAGGAATCATCGAAATTGTTGTGGAATATAAAATTCAGCCACCAGTGAGAATTTTTGGGATTCCTTTGATTTCACAGACAGAACGGGTCAGGATCAAGGGATGGAATGGTTATCAACAGGGAAGTTATATAGAAAAACAAGGGTATGTGTATATTACAGAAACAGGAACAGTCTACCATAAAAGTTATCAATGTACACATTTGAAATTAGCAATTCGGGCAGGAAACGTATCCGATGTTGCAGATCTCAGGAACGAATATCAAGGGAAATATTACCCATGTGAAAAATGCAAGGCAAAGTCTGCATCCGGGATGATTTATTACACAGCATCTGGGGATCGTTATCATGCTTCCCTTGGGTGCAGTGGGCTAAAAAGAAATATCCGGGCAGTGAAGCTGTCAGAGGTCGGTGGAAGAGGAGCGTGTTCAAGATGCGGACGGTAGGAACAATCAGTATTTTTTTATTTTTAGTAGTCTGTGCGGCGATAGATTTGAAAAAGAGGAGTCTTCCGATGTGGCTGCTGTGGGCAGGAAGTCTCGGAGTTCTTTTGATTAGTTTGTGGAATACCAGGCTGAATCTATTTCCGCTATTTCAGGGGGCTGTTCCGGGAATAGTTCTGGGGATAATAAGCTGGATCACAAGAGAAGCTGTCGGCTATGGAGATGTATGGATCATCACTCTTTTGGGGATTTACCTTGGAATCTGGGATACCGCCACCTTGGTATGCATTGCGTTCTTTTTCAGCAGTATTGCCGCAGTGGGATGTCTGGTTTGGAAAAAATTCCGGAGGGATACGAGGATTCCGTTTGTTCCTTTTCTTACAGCAGCATATGTGGGGGTGGTTTTTTTATGAGGATGAAAGCAAGTGCGACCATTGAGGCGGCGGTTGCGTGTTCCGTATTTTTTCTTAGCTTTTTTTTAGTTATCAGAGGAGTGTTTTATTATCATGATAAAAATATTCTGATGGGAACTGCCTATGAGGCGGCAGTTGTGCATAGCCAGAAAAAAAGAAGTCCAGAAGCTTGTACTATTGCGGAGACAGAGCAGTCGTTTGAAATTGCGGCAAGGAAAAGGATGCTGTTATTTTCAGCAGTGAATCTGACGATTGAGGAGACCGATCAAAAGATTACTGTACAAGGGATTGCATGGAAAGGGAAAATGAAAATTTCTGTGAGCCAGAGTGCGGCTGTGACAGAGCCGGAGAAATTTATCAGAAATATGAGAAAGGCAGGAATCCATGAAGACGGAGGTTAAAAGAAATCTTGACAAGACATACTTACTTATCGAAGAGGCGGGCATTTATGAAGAGGATTATCAAATGCATATGCTAAGGGAAAATAAAATTCCAGGTCTGCTTGAGGTACGTGGCAGAGGAGCCGGGGAGAACAGTCAGTACTATTACGATATCAGTTGTAAAGTTTCAATGAAAACAAAATATGAAAAGATTCCCATTGGGTATGAAGAATTGAAAGCATTTTTATATCAGCTTCTGACCGTTATGAAGGAAATGAAAAAGTATTTTTTAAGTGAAAACAAGGTGATCCTTGATCCAGAGTTTATTTATTATGAAAAGGGAGTGTTCTTTTTCTGTTTTCTGCCGCGTTATGCAAAAGAGACGACGAACGAGTTCCGGCATCTGGCAGAATATTTTGTCAGCCGGGCAGAATATCAAGAGAAAGAATGTGTATTTCTGGCATATGAGCTGCATAAGATTTCCATGCAGGAAAATTATTCAATGAAACAGATTCAAATGCTGATGGAAACAGACTGGAAAGAGCAGATGGAACAGCTGAGATCACAGCAGAAGGGGTATGTTACAGAGGAGGGAATATTGGATGAAACTGGTTGGGAAGCCGGAGAAAATATAGTGCTGCGGGAAAAGGATGGATGGTTTGTGGAATGGAAGAAGCATACAAAAAAGATTTTTTCAAAAAAGAAAAAATGGGGAGAATGGGACGAATTAGAGATGTTTCGGGATGACGATACAGTCTAGGAGGAAGGAGATGCTTGTGAAATTTGGACAAAGAGAAGGGATATTAAAAGCGGATGCTATTGCAAAATGGATATTTTTTGTTGAGAAATCATTCCTTAAGTGGTATTATGAAAATTAGAAAATAAGTTCTATGAAATGAAGGAGGGTTTAATTATGTTAAAAGTAATCAGTACAGAAAAGGCTCCGGCAGCAATCGGACCATATTCTCAGGCAATGGTATTTGGAAATCTGATGATTTCTTCAGGACAGATTCCAATTGATCCTGCTACAGGTGAAATTGCAGGAACAACAATTCAAGAACAGGCAGAGCAGGTAATGAAAAATATCGGTGCTGTTCTGGAAGAGGCAGGAGCAAACTATACAGATGTTATGAAGACAACTTGTTTTCTTGCTGATATGTCTGATTTTGCAGCGTTTAATGAAGTTTACGGAAAATATTTCACAGGCAAACCGGCTCGTTCCTGTGTTGCAGTGAAGACACTTCCAAAGAATGTTCTCTGTGAAGTGGAAGTAATTGTTGCATTGGCATAATTTTAAGAATAGTTACAAGAGTGAGCAGTTTATGGTTGATGTGCTCACTCTTTTTGTACGCAAAATAAAAAAGAAACTGAATGTGGGGTGCTGTGATGGAGCCGCTGGAATATATGGTCCTTAGGAAAGAATCCGGAAAGGTTCTTGACACATACCTATTTTTGCTTAATACTAATAATTAATGTGACTTTATAAAATGAAATGGTGGTAAAGCGTGAAACAGGAAAAGAAAGCAGTCTGTACAATAGCAATGATCGTGATCAATATCACAATATTTCTTGTCCTTTCCTTTCAAGGAATGACAGAAGATGGAATTTTCATGTTTCATCACGGGGCAATGTATGTACCCAGCATGCTTGAGGAGGGGGAATATTATCGCCTGTTTACAAGTATGTTTCTACACTTTGGATTTGAGCATTTGATGAACAATATGTTCATATTGGGTGTGATCGGATGGAATCTGGAATTAGAAATCGGAAAATGGAAATACCTGGCAGTCTATCTGTTAAGTGGACTTATGGGGAATCTGCTGTCTGCGTGGATGGACATACAGACAGGGGAATATGCTATTTCTGCAGGGGCGTCAGGGGCAATCTTTGGGGTGATTGGGGCATTATTCTATGTAGCGCTTCGAAACAGAGGACGAATTGGAAACATCAGCAGCAGAGGACTTGCATTTATGGTTCTATGTAGTCTCTACTTAGGCTTTACAAGTAAAGGTGTGGATAATTCGGCTCATATAGGTGGAGTTATCAGCGGAATTTTGCTGGCAGCTATATTGTACCATAAGAAGAAATATCCAAATGGCAGGGACAGTCAGCTTAAAGAGGAAGCGAAACTGTAAAGGTAGCTCCCGATCCCGGTTTTGAGGAGACGGTCAGAGTACCGCGGTGGGAGTCAATGATCCGTTTGCAGATTGCGAGTCCAAGTCCGGTTCCATTTGTCTTATAGGAGGTAAATGGAGAAAAAATGGTTGGAATCTGTTCGGAAGTAAGACCGCATCCGTCATCCGTGATTTCGACAATCACGTGATGGTCATTGCAAAAGGCCGTTAGTCTTATAAGACCGTTTTGTGTGATGGCATCTTTAGCATTCTGAAGAAGATTTAAAAGTACTTCCTGAAGCTTTCGCTGGTCTCCGATCAGATCCGGAAGATTGTCTGCGATTTCAGAACAAAATTGGATGTTCGTCTGTTCAAGAGAAAGTGCAAAGGACAGTGCGATGTGTCTGAGAAATACCGAAAATGGAAAGACAGACAGGTTCAAATGTTCGCCGTGATTATAGGAGGAAAGTTCGTCCAAAAGTCCACAGATATATTTGACATCCTCAAGTGTATCTGACCAGTGCTGGATTTTTGTAAGTTGTGGATGTTGCGCCTCCATTAATTGAAGAGAACTGTACACAAGTGTCAGTGGGTTACGGATTTCGTGCGACATTTTGGAAAGGATAAACTCGTATTCTTTCATGAGTTTTTCAATCAAGATCTGTATTTCAGGATTTTGTTTTGCAAGAACCTTTAGCTTTTGTGAATCTGTTGTATTAAGCATACAAATCACCTCTCTGAGACGAGTGTAACATTGTAGTCACATGGATTCAACTATATTCCGACGACAAAGTTCGACAGAAAGAGGTCGGAAAAGTCAGACAGGAATGACATAGAAAAAACGAAAGAAGGAAAAATAATGAGAGATGAAAAATGTATTTTTTGTAAAATAGCAAATGGAGAGATTCCATCGGCAACACTTTATGAAGATGAGGACTTCAGGGTTATTTTAGACCTTGGACCGGCATCTAAAGGACATGCTTTGATTTTGCCAAAGGAGCATTATAAAGATTTGTATCATCTTGATGATGAGATCGCGGCCAAGGCGCTCGTTCTTGCAAAAAGAATGATCACAAAGCTGACAGAAGTACTTGGATGTGAGGGATATAATATTGTGCAGAATAATGGAGAATTGGCAGGACAAACTGTTTTTCATTTTCATATGCATCTGATTCCAAGATATAAAAACGACAATGTCGGGCTGGGATGGAATGTCGGAACACTTACAGAGGAAGATAAATTGGAAATTTTATCAAAGTTGAATGAACAGTAAGATAGAACGGGGTACCTGAGTGAGTCAGAAATTAAGTGAGAATATAGATTTTAATACGGCATATGACAAGTATGTAAATCTCGTTTTCAAAACAGCGTTGAATTACTCCGGAGATCACTATGTGGCAGAAGAAGCTTCTCAATATACATTTATGCAGTTATATATCCAGTTTGAACAAATAAAAAGAGGAAATATAAAGTCATGGCTGATTACAACTGCAAAAAATTATGTGTTGAACTATAAGGAGAAGGTAAAATGGGAGCTTACAGACGAGAATATCGTAGAATTATGTGATATGAGGGAAGCTGCCCGCAGTACAGAAGAGAATGTGTTTATAAAAACAAAAGAAGAAAAGCATACATTGTTACGGAAAGAAATTTTTACTCAGCTATATCAGAAAAATCCGAGATGGTGGCAGGCAGTGGTGCTGGCGTATATTTATGAAGTACCGCAGGAAGACATTGCAGTGAAAATGAGAATAGAGCTAAATGCTCTGTATCAGATGCTTTACCGAGCAAGAAAGTGGATTACAAAGAATTATAGAGAGGAATTTGAAAAGCTGATCTAAAAAGAGACTGTCACGAAAATATTTTGTGACAGCCCCTGACGTTTTAGAAAGCATCCGACTATTTGCACACGGATTCAATCAGTTCAATAATTGTGTCAATGGAATTTTGTTGATTGGATTGCTGCATCGCTTTGATATAAGATTCCTTGTCGCGGAACAATGTCTGCAAAGAATCAAGTAAGGTGGATTTATTTAATTCCTCTTCCTCGAGAACTTTGCTGAATCCTTGCCGTTCAAAAGAGCGAGCGTTCAAAATCTGGTCTCCGCGACTTGCATTTGCAGAAAGTGGAATCAGGAGATTCGGTTTATGCAGAGCGAGCAGTTCACAGATGGCATTGGCGCCCGCACGAGAAATCACTACATCAGCCAGGGCAAACAAATCTTTCAATTCGGATTTAATATATTCAAACTGAACATATCCTTCCAAGGACTTGAGAGAATCGTCTACCTTGCCTTTTCCACAGAGGTGGATCACATGAAAATCTTTGAGAAGATCAGGCAAAATCTCGCGGACTGCATTGTTGACGACAACGGAGCCGAGGCTTCCTCCAATGATTAGAATGACTGGTTTCCCTGCGGAAAGGCCACAGAATTTTAATGCGGCATCAGCATTTCCCGTGAGAAGTTCCTGTCGGATCGGAGAGCCGGTGAAGACCGCTTTTTCTTTTGGCAGGTGTTCTAATGTCTCCGGAAAGTTACAGCAGATTTTTGTGGCGGCAGGAATCGAAATTTTATTTGCAAGTCCCGGGGTCATATCAGATTCATGAATGATCGTTGGGACTTTACATTTTTTCCCAGCCATTACAACCGGAACGGTTACAAAGCCACCTTTGGAAAAAATGACATCTGGCTGTAGTTCTTTGATCAGTTTTTTTGCTTCGCCAAATCCTTTTAATACACGGAATGGGTCTGTAAAGTTCTGCAAACTGAAATATCTGCGGAGCTTTCCTGATGAAATTCCATGATATGGGATACCAAGCGGTTCGATCAGCCCTTTTTCCATACCATTATAAGAGCCGATGTATTGAATATCATACCCGAGTTCCTTTAAACGGGGAAGAAGGGCAATATTAGGTGTTACATGTCCGGCAGTTCCTCCGCCGGTAAGAATAATACGTTTCATGATGTTCCTCCGAATCTTTTCTATATCTAAGAATCATATTAAACAGATTTGAGAAAATGTCAAGAAAAAACAAAATAGTGAAGGTTGAGAAAAGAGAAGCGCATGTAAAAAATTCTATTGCCGTATATAAATGAGATAAAAAATAAAATTCCTTTTGAGAGAAAGAGAGGTGGCAGATGGAAGAAAAATTCAAGCAGTTTTTGAAGAAGCAGATGGAAAAAGAGGCGGAACAAATAGAAAAGGAAGTTCTTTCAAATGAATCTTTAAAAGAAGTTCAGGCGCCAGACACATTGCGGGAAGCATTGGCAAAAAGCATAAAAGAATATGAAAAGAATCGGACAGATGCTCCTAGTGAAGAGTCAGAGGAGATTGGGATCAGTATAGAAGAGTTTTGTGAGAAACTTTCTAAAGAAGATCGGGAATCTTACTTCAGGTGGAGAGCGGCCGAGGAAAAGAAGAAAGCAAAGAAAGCGAGAAAAAGATTCCATTTTCCAAGAAAAAAAAGGGCAGTGTTTGTTGTTGCCGCAACGATGGTTTTGGTATTGGGGATTGGCATGACAAGTCTTGGTGGCAGACCATACTGGTTGAAAGTTGCGGATCTGGTGCTGGGGAATGAGAATACAGTGACCGTTGATACAGAAGGTGAAGATAGAATTCTGACAACAGATGTGAGCGAGAAAGAAGCATACGAACAGATTAAAGAAGAATTGGGAATTGAGCCTGTGCAGTTACAGTATATGCCTGCGGGAATGGAATTTTATGATAGTGTGATAGAAAAAGAACTGGGAAATGTAAAATTATTTTATTTGTATAAGGAGCAAACAATAGAATATGAAATATGTTATCAATATAGTGATGTAGCTAGAAGTATATCAAACGAGGATAATTATTTAAAATGTTATTTAAAAAAATGTAATGGGATAGAGATTGAAATCAAAGAGTTTCAAATAGAAAATGTAGAACAAAAATTATATAGTGCTACTTTTAAAAAAAATGAGGTTTTGTATCGTTTAAGAGGTATAATAGAAAGAGATGAAATCGAAAAAATTGTAGAAAATTTATTTTTTTTCTAAAAATGCGTAAGTTTTTTGCAGTTCAACTGTTTACTTAAGTAGAGGAGGAAAAAAGATGAAAAAGAAATTATTAATGTTTTTAACAGCAGTGTCTATTATTGCAGGAACAAATTTAACAAATACGAATCAAGTACAAGCTCAATCTAATTTAACGGAAGATATTGAGGCTGAAGGAAGTACAGGTACAAATGCGCGAGGGCAGTATCTTATGGAAGGAACAACCACAATAAGAAATGCGGGGAAAGGAACTGTTGCAGCAGGAGGAGATACAACAGCGCAGAAGATTGTAGAGACAATTCAAGTGGCAGTGATTGTTGAACAGTATAATAATGGTTCTTGGTCACAAGTTTACTCATGGAGAGAAACAACTCATAATACAGTATTTGCAAGTACAAGCAAAGTATTGGATGTTCCAAGAGGCTATTATTATCGTGCCAGAGGAATCCATTCCGCCAACACAGATATAGCAAATTCTTTCACAAATGGAATTTGGATGGGCTAATTTGTAACTAGTATGTGATTTATGGATTTACGTATCCATAATGGAATTACAAACTTGTCATAAGAAAACTGAATAGAGTTAAGGCAAAGGGACTATCTCAGTCTCTGCATCCGGTATGTTTGGGGAATGATTTTCATACCTGCAAAAACCTGTCATTTTCCAATAGAAAACGCCACACTAAAAAACCAAAATAATAAGGTAAATACTACATATTGGGACGCAGAGACTGAGATGGTCCCTTTGCAAAATGAGTAAAAGTAGAAAGAGACAAACTGCATGAAGATTTGAAAGATTGTATGTTTGTCTCTGTTGTTTTTATTTTCCAGTAGCTTCTTTTAATGCTTGTGCAAGCTGGTCTGGACAGGATGTAGATTTTGCGCCGCAACGGATTCCTTCCATGCGTGCGATGGCATCGTCTACCTTCATACCTTCTACGAGACGGGCAACTCCCTGTGTATTGCCGGAGCAGCCTCCAACAAATTCTACGGATTTGATAGTATCTCCGTCTAAGTCAAATTTAATTTCTCTGGCACAGACACCGTGTGTTTTGTATTCCATGATAGCACCTCACTTTCATTTAGATTCAATATTTCTTTTTTATTATAGCAAAAGGGCAAAAAAAATACCAGTCTGTTGGAGGATTTGCGCCAGATAACATGCCCATCTGAAAATAAATGTGCCAGGACACTAGGTATTGGAGCAAATCTTTGCTATAATTGAGAAACAAAATGATACAAACAGGAGGAAAAGAGATGATCATAGGAATTATCGGTGCGATGGAGAAGGAAGTAGCAATTCTGAAAGAGCAGATGGAGATTAGTGAAGTGGTGGAGAAGGCTTCTATGACTTTCTGCAAAGGAATGCTTTGTGGTAAGGAAGTTGTTGTTGTGCGGAGTGGAATCGGGAAGGTAAATGCAGCAATCTGTGCACAGATTCTTGTAGATAGATTTGGAGTAGATCTTTTGATCAATACGGGAATTGCAGGATCTTTAAATGCAGCTATTGATATTGGTGATATTGTGATTTCCAAAGATGCGGTACAACATGATGTGGATGCATCCACATTTGGGGATCCGGTCGGTCAGGTTCCAAACATGGATGTCCTGGCATTTCCGGCAGATGAAAGACTTGCAAAGCTTGCGAAAGAAGCAAATGAAGAGGCAAATCCAGATATTCATACATTTACAGGGCGAATCGCCAGTGGAGATCAGTTTATCGCAGAATCGGAAGTAAAGCAGAGGATTATTGAGCGATTTGGCGCAGATTGTGTGGAAATGGAAGGTGCGTCCATCGCGCATGCGGCATATTTGAACAAAATTCCGTGTGTCATTCTTCGAGCAATTTCGGACAAAGCCGACAACAGTGCGGAAATGGACTATCCGGCATTTGAGCAGAAGGCAATCGAGCATTCTGTAAGGCTTGTACAGAATCTGCTTCCACGTTTATAAGAAAAAAGCAAAAGGCAGAATGGGAAAAGAAAAACGATTCTGTCGAATTTTGATGAACGATTCAAGAGTCGCTCCTCTTTTTCTTCGGACATTCCTGGTCTATAATGAACGCAGAATCAGTAATGAGAAGAAAGAAGAAGGAGGGACTCTTTTATGTTCAAGACAATGTTAGACACACAGATGATTTTTTATCTAATGGGGGTGATCGGAGGAATTGGGATACTCAGTAAACTGGTTTCGGAAGGGACACTTCGGAGTTTGGTGAAGGCTGCGGAAAATATGTCAAAGAGCAGTCATCGTTTTATGAAGCTTGTTCGTGCAAAATTTGAACATGCATGTATGGTCAGTGACAAGGTGGACAATGTAGGTGCATTTGTAGAAAAATTTATTCATGAATATCGGTCTGTAGGTTTGCGGCTGCATACATGGCAGCAGCTGGAGCGGCAGTCGATGAGATTTGTCGGGATTTTGGGGCTCATAGGGGCATTGCTTAGTTACAGTATTTATGGAATGGGAGAGCAGGCATTTCGGTATGGTGCGTTTGGAGCGATTGAAATGGTACTTCTGTTTTTGATTTGTCAGGCAACGGATGAAAAATATAAAGTGGAAATGCTTCATGTCTACATGGTGGATTATCTTCAAAATGTATGTGCACACCGGTATCAAAAAGCAGCGAGGCAGGAAATGCGGGGAGACAAGGAAGAAGTGCAGTCCGCTCAGCAGGTAGACGGTAACCCATCGGAGGAGTGGGATCGGCAGGAGAATCTGGTGCAGGCAAAGACTGGAGAACAGACTGTGGATCAAGCTCAAATGGAAATGCGGGAGAACAGAGGTGGAAAAGAGAAAGAATTATTTGCGGAAGCACAGCAGGAAGAGAGAAAATCTGAGGAAGTTATGGATAAAATGGAAAATGACCTGAAACGGGAGGCAATGATCCGGGATATCTTAGAGGAGTTTTTGGCTTGATAAACAGAGGACCATTTGATAAAATAAATATGATTATGAGGCATATTTAGAAGGAGAGGATAACGATGGCAAATAAAGTAAGATTTGACTATTCAAAAGCGAGCAAATTTATCAATGCGCATGAAGTAGAGTATATGAGTGAACTGGCAGTAGCTGCAAGAGAAAAATTAGTGTCCAAATCAGGGGCAGGAAATGATTTTCTTGGCTGGATCGATCTTCCGGTAGATTATGATAAAGAAGAATTTGCGCGCATTCAGAAGGCGGCAGCAAAGATTCAGAGCGATTCAGAAGTGCTTCTTGTGATCGGAATCGGTGGTTCTTACCTTGGAGCAAGAGCTGCAAATGAATTTTTAGGGCACAGCTTTTATAATGTGATTTCCAAGGAAATGCGCAAAACACCTGAGATTTATTATGTCGGAAACAGCATCAGCAGTACTTATATCAGACATCTGATCGATGTGATCGGAGACAGAGATTTTTCGATCAATATGATTTCAAAATCAGGAACAACGACAGAGCCGGCAATCGCATTTAGAGTATTCAAGGAATTACTTGAGAAGAAATACGGAAAAGAAGAGGCAGGAAAGAGAATTTATGCAACTACAGATAAGGCGAGAGGAGCCTTAAAGAATCTTGCAACAGAAGAAGGATATGAGACATTTGTTGTTCCGGATGATGTTGGAGGACGTTTCTCTGTTCTGACAGCAGTAGGTCTTCTTCCGATCGCAGTTAGTGGAGCTGATATTGAAAAGCTGATGGAAGGTGCACAGGCAGCAAGAAAAGAGGCTCTGGAAGCGGAGTTCTCAGAAAACAGTGCGTTACAGTATGCGGCAATCCGTAATATTTTACTTCGCAAAGGAAAAGCAGTTGAAATCGTAGCAAATTATGAGCCAAGCCTTCACTATGTTTCAGAGTGGTGGAAACAACTTTACGGGGAGAGCGAAGGAAAAGACCAAAAAGGAATTTTCCCGGCAGCAGTAGACCTGACAACAGACTTACATTCTATGGGACAGTTCATTCAGGATGGAAGCCGAATTTTATTTGAGACCGTTTTAGATGTGGAAACTGCAAAAGAAGAGATTCTGATCAACGAAGAGCCGGTGGATCTTGACGGATTAAATTATTTGGCAGGAAAGTCTGTGGACTTTATCAATAAGAGTGCGATGAATGGAACAATTCTTGCTCATACAGATGGAAATGTTCCAAACTTGATGGTACATATTCCGGAGCAGAATGAATTTTATCTCGGACAGTTATTCTATTTCTTTGAATTTGCCTGCGGTGTGAGCGGATATTTATTAGGAGTGAATCCATTTGACCAACCGGGCGTAGAAAGCTATAAGAAAAACATGTTTGCGCTTCTTGGAAAACCTGGGTTTGAAAAAGAACGTGAAGAATTATTAAAGAGATTATAATTAGGAAACGACAGAGGAAGTGGCAAGTTGTTATCAAGACAGATATTACAGAGAACGATCAATGAGATGAAAGAAATTGTGGCAGCAGAAATATCTTTATGGAATGCAGAAGGAATGATTGCTGTGAAAACGTCAGGGGCAGATGAGAGCGCCAAGGAGCAGGTCAAAATCTATCTTTCCAAATGGAAAGAGCAGATGGAGGAAGACGCGGAAGAACTCTCAGAGGCGGTTGAGGAGAAGGCAGCATTTTTTCCAATCTTGAACCATATGAATGAATTGGAATATGTTCTGATGATCCATGGAGTTTGGGATGACATAAAGGTGATCGGCCGGTTGTGTGTAAGTCAGATTAGAAATTTGATCATGGCTTACCATGAACGGATGGATAAGAATAATTTTCTGCAAAATCTTCTTCTTGACAATTTTCTTCTGGTAGATATTTATAATAGGGCAAAGAAGCTCGGAATCGCAATTGAAGCACGGAGAGTTGTTTTTCTGATTGAGCCTAAAAAAGAAGGAGACAGCATTGTTATGGAGACAATGCGCGGGCTCTATGCGACGGGAACAAAGGATTTCATTACGGCGGTGGATGAAGGGCATATTATTTTTATCAAACATCTCGAGGTGACAGACGGGTATAAGGAAATCAATGATATTGCAAAGACAATCACTGATACATTGAGCGCTGAGGCGATGATGAAAGTGCGTGTTGCTTATGGAACTGTGGTGGAAGAGTTAAAAGATGTTTCTAAGTCTTATAAAGAGGCTGCGATGGCGCTGGATGTGGGAAGAATTTTTTACAGTGAGCGGACGATACTGGCATACAATGAGCTTGGAATCGGGAGGCTGATCCACCAGCTTCCGGTCTCACTGTGCGAGATGTTTCTGCAGGAAGTATTTAACGGAGACGCTTTTGAGCAGTTTGATGAGGAAACTTTAGTTACCGTGTATAAGTTCTTTGATAATAATCTGAACGTATCGGAGACAGCAAGGCAATTATATATTCACAGAAATACACTTGTGTACCGTTTGGAAAAGATTCAGAAATCGACAGGGTTGGATGTGCGTGTGTTTGATGATGCACTTACATTTAAGATTGCGATGATGGTTGCAAGTCATATTAAAAAATAAAAAAGATATTCCGAATAATTTGGAAGCGTAGAACAGAAAGCTGCGTTTCTAAATGTTTGGAATATTTTTTTGTCTGCCAGCATATAGAGGAAGTAAAAATGAATAGAAGGATATTTTCAAACAACTCTAGTCAATGCTCTTCCCATTTGTTATAATACTTGTATTGTAAAAATAATGGAGGGATTTTATTATGGCACATCAGAATCATGAATATCACGAATACATCGTGGAACAGACTGAGAAAGTGATCGGGATCGACAGCCCGACAGGTTATCATTACAATGTACAGAAATATCTTGTAGATACAATACAGGCGATGGGGTTTGAAGTTCGTACGCTGAGAAAAGGCGGTGTAATTGCAAATCTTGGCGGAGAGGGGAATCCGTTGATGATGCTTGCACATGTAGATACGTTAGGCGCATTTGTACATTATATTAAAGGGAATGGACGTCTTGCAATTTCCAATGGGACATTGAACCCAAATAATATTGAGACAGAAAATGTGCGTGTCATTACAAGAAGTGGTGCGGTGTATGAGGGAACAATCCAGCTTGAGAATGCTTCTGTGCATGTAAATCCAGATGTCAACGCAGAGCGTAAATTTACAAATCTGGAAGTAGTTCTTGATGAAGATGTCACTTCCAAGGAAGACGTAGAGAAATTGGGCATTTGTGCCGGAGATTTTCTTGCGGTAGAACCAAGATTTCAAGTGACAGAAAAAGGATATATTAAGAGCCGTTTTCTGGATGATAAGGCTTCTTCGGGAGTTCTTCTTGGAATCGCAAAATATGTGAGCGAGCATCCGGGATGTCTGAAAAGAAATGTACAGCTGTTCTTTACGACATTTGAAGAGATTGGACATGGGGCGTCAGCAGGAATCCCAGAGGAGATTGAAGATCTTCTGGCAGTGGATATGGGATGTGTCGGGGATCATCTGGCATGTACGGAAAAACAAGTATCCATCTGTGCAAAAGACAGTTCCGGAGCATATCATTTTGAAATGACAAATGAGTTGATTGAAGTGGCAAAGGAACATGGAATCGATTATGCAGTTGATATTTATCCATCTTATGGATCCGATGCGGGAGCAGCGCTTAGATCTGGTAAGGATGTAAGATATGCATTGATCGGACAAGGAGTATATGCTTCACATGGATATGAGAGAACACACAAAGACGGCATGAAACAGACATTCGAACTTGCTTTGAATTATGTTCTGAAATAAGATAAGGCAGGGAAATGAATGATGCAAAAGAAACATGAGTCTGATCTGACAAGGAAAGAGAAGTGGCAGTTAGAGAGGGAAAAAGTAGCTTCGATGAGCTGGAAGAAGCGAATCGAATATTTCTTCACTTATTACAAATGGGTACTTGTGGTGGCAGTGGCAGTGATTGCACTCGGAGTGTTTGGGGTAAACTGGTACAAGAATTTGCAGAAAGAAGAGCTATTAAATGTGGTAATCGTCAATTCTTCTGCACCGAGTACAGAAAATTTAAATCAAGATTTGCGGAAAGCACTGAAAATCAAAGACAAGAATCAGATTATCACGATCGATACTTCCGTCTATACCGGAGAAGGAAATCAGACGACATATAACAGTACGATGAAACTATCTGTTGTAATGGGGGCAAGAACCGCGGATATTTTTGTTTGTGATAAAGAAACATTTGCAACATACGATCAGGATGGTGTTTTTTTAAGTGTAGAAGAGTTAATGGGAAGTGAATTTTGCGAAGAACATGCAGAGGAGGTTGGAGAGAATTATATGCTTGCCAACCAAAGTAAACTCGCAGAGGAATATGGAATCGTCGGGTATGAAGATGCGTATATCGGAGTATTTTCTTACACGGAACATCGAGAACATGCGAAAGCATTTGTAGAATTTCTATTCGAGTAAATTGTTTGCTTAGCGGCGATGTGATTCAGGAAAAGAGTGAAAAGACAGTCAGGATTTCAAAAGTCTGTAGATCAGATTTTTGAAAAACTGGCTGTCTTTTTATTCGATAGAAATTCATTGGAAACTCCCAATTTTTACAGTGGATTTGGCACTTGTTTCTGTAATTTATTCTACCATAAGAAAGATGGGAAACAAAGACAATTCTAGGATGAATCTGGAAAAGACAGCGGTAGTACTTAAAAGTATTTTGGCAGGAGAGTATTTTGGAGTGGAGATTTGACCGGGGATTATGGGAAAAGAGAAGAAAATTGTTAAAATGTAAGGATATAGCAATATTTATAATATTGTAAACAAGATTTGCGTAGATTTGCTTATGAGAAGAAGTTATACTAGATTTAGAAAAATGCGAATTTTTTAGAAAAGGAGAAACATTATGGGTAATGAAAACACAAGAGGAAGGGTAACGATCCCGACAGATGTTGATGTTGTACCAGAGACACTGGAATTACTGGAGCGCTGGGGAGCAGATGCGATCCGTGACTGTGATGGAACAGACTATCCGGAAGGATTAAGAGATGTAGATGCAAAAGTGTATTCTACTTACTATACAACAAGAAAAGATAATGAGTGGGCAAAGGCGAACCCGGATGAGATTCAGCAGATGTATATTATGACTTCTTTCCATACAGCAGTGGAGGAAGAGCTTTCGATTCATTTGATGGATCATTTATATCCGGATATGCTGAAGGTAAATTCTCATGACGACATTAAGCGCTGGTGGGAAGTAACCGACCGTACTACAGGGGAAGTTGTTCCGACAGATAGTTGGTCTTACAGTGAAGAGACTGGTGATGTGACGATTCATGGAGCAAAGGCATTCCATGATTACACAGTAAGCTTCCTTGCATACATTATGTGGGATCCGGTACATATGTACAACGCAGTTGTTAATGACTGGAAAGGTGTGGAGAAGCAGATTACTTTTGATGTGCGTCAGCCTAAGACAAAAGAATTTTCCATGAAACGTCTCCGCAAATTTATCGAGGACAATCCACATGTAGATGTCATTCGATATACAACATTCTTCCATCAGTTCACACTGATTTTCGATGAACTGGCAAGAGAAAAATATGTAGACTGGTACGGATATTCTGCATCTGTCAGCCCGTATATTTTAGAGCAGTTCGAGAAGGAAGTGGGATACAAATTCAGACCAGAGTATATTATTGATCAGGGATATATGAACAATCAGTACCGGATTCCGTCAAAAGAATTCAAGGATTTCCAGGCATTTCAGAGAAGAGAAGTTGCAAAACTTGCCAAAGAGATGGTGGATATCACGCACGAGATGGGAAAAGAAGCAATGATGTTCTTAGGAGACCACTGGATCGGTATGGAGCCGTTTATGGACGAATTCAAATCCATCGGACTGGATGCAGTTGTAGGAAGTGTTGGAAATGGTTCTACGCTCCGTCTGATCAGCGATATTCCAAATGTGAAATATACTGAGGGACGTTTCCTCCCATATTTCTTCCCAGATACTTTCCACGAAGGCGGAGATCCGGTCAAAGAGGCGAAGGTGAACTGGGTAACAGCAAGACGTGCAATCCTTAGAAAACCGATCGATCGAATCGGATACGGCGGTTACTTAAAGCTTGCACTGGAATTTCCGGAATTTATCGATTATGTAGAAAGTGTATGTAAAGAATTCCGTACATTATATGAGAATATCAAAGGAACAACACCATATTGCGTGAAGACTGTTGCAGTACTCAACAGCTGGGGTAAGATGAGAGCATGGGGAAATCACATGGTACATCATGCTTTATATCAGAAGCAGAACTACTCTTACGCAGGAATTGTGGAGACGCTTTCCGGAGCGCCGTTTGATGTGCGTTTTATCAGCTTTGATGATATTAAGACGAATCCGGCAGTCCTTGACGATATCGATGTTATCATTAATGTCGGAGGAGCTTACACTGCACACAGTGGTGGAGCTGCATGGGCGGATGAAGAGATCGTGACAGCAGTGAAGAAATTCATCTACAATGGCGGTGGATTTATCGGTGTTGGTGAGCCGACAGCTTATCAGTGGGAAGGACGTTACTTCCAGCTTGCAAGCGCACTCGGTGTAGAAAAAGAAAATGGATTTAACTTAAATACAGATAAATACAATTGGGAAGAACATGACCACTTCATCAAAGAGGACTGCACAAAGGACATCGACTTTGGGGAAGGTCAGAAAAATATTTTTGCACTAGACGGAACAACAGTATTAAGACAGATTGACAAAGAAGTGCAGATGGCAGTCAATGACTTTGGAGCAGGACGTTGTGTTTACATCAGCGGGCTTCCATACAGTTTCGAGAACAGCCGTCTTCTGTATCGTTCCATCCTTTGGTCTGCACATGACGAAGGAAACCTTCACAAATGGTTCAGCACAAACTTCAACGTGGAAGTGCACGCATATGTGAAGAATGGAAAATACTGTGTAGTAAATAATACTTATGAGCCACAGGATACAACAGTATACAGAGGAGATGGAAGCAGTTTCGATCTTCATCTGGATGCAAATGAAATTATCTGGTACGAAATCTAGTAAAATCTTTAATAGAAAAAACCTCCGGGGGAAAGCATATGACAGCTGACCTGCGGAGGTTTTTTTCTATATAAGAAGTTTTGTGATTTTTACTAAGTTTTATTCAAAGCCTCATGCTTAGACTTCTGAAAGTGCTTTGATAGACGAGACATATTCGGACGGTGTCATGCCGGTGATTTTCTTGAACTGCCTTGAAAAATAGTGGATGGAAGAATAGCCCAGTTTCTCGGCAATCTGTGTGAAATTCATTAAATCTGTACGCATCATTTGCTTTGCAGCATCGATTTTCATATTGGAAAAATATTCAATCACACCAAGTCCGGTTTTCTGTTGGAAAATCTTTTGCAGCTGCGAGCGGCCAATCATATTGTCGCGGCAGATCTGCTCAATCGTCAGGTGCAGACAGAGATTTTTTTCCATATAAGCAAGCACACGGTTAAACACTTCGGAATTGCCTTTGGAGGCGATCACTTTTGGAGTCGAAGAAGGACTGTCCTGTTTGCGACGAAGCAGATGGAGCAAAAAATGCTCCAGATGAATCCGGATAAATTGTTCTGCACCAAACGGAGGCTGCTCGCATTTTGTCATTTCGGTGAGATAAGGGTCATCCAGCCGACAGTTGAACAGTGTCTTCGCCTCTTTGACGATTTCACCGAGCAGAATCTTTTCGGTTTCATCGAGAGAGAAGATCTTCCCTTCAAAAAACTGCATCACTGCATCACTGCATTCGAAAGAGATAACGACAAGGTTCGGGGCAGAGCTTCCGGTCGCCTGTAGTCTGTGAAATTCATTTGGTTTGTGAAAGGCGACCTCCCCTTTTTTTAAACGTGCATGGATACTTTCCATATAAATATCAATCTCACCTTTGTCAACGAAGACAAACTCCCAGAAATTGTGGGACTCTCCGGCGAAAGAGAAATCGCTCATATATTCAAAATAATGGATGGTGAATACTTCGTGGATGGATATGGTGTCCGTCAGAAGTGTTCCTTTGTACATCATATTAAACCTCCTGCCTCATTTTGTGAGTCCATACTCTTGCGGTATTTGTTCGGAGAAAGCCCGGTTTCTTTTCGAAATACCTGCGAAAAGTAGGATTGAGAGGAAAAACCGACGACGGAAGCAATCTTTGCAATTGGGAAATTGGTAGTGCCAAGCAGATGTTTTGCCTCAGAAATCCGCTTCTCAATCAGGTAGTTGATCGGGGAAACTCCTTTATAATTTTTAAATGCATGTACCAGATAATATTTGTTCAGATACGTCAGGTCACTGAGTGTCTGAAGTGTGATATCTTCTTTGAAATGTTCATCCAGATACTGTTCGATGAACCGACATTCCTTTGTGATCTTCTTAGTCGGAGCAACGGACAGTGTTGTCTGTGTCTGACGAGTGATATTCCAGATGATCAGCTCCAGAAGATTCTGGCAGATGGATTCAAAATTTTCTTCTTTTTTCCGCACCTCTTTGAGCAGCATTTTCAGGTAAAAATGGAGCTCCTCGCGGTAGTGAAAGAAATTATGAATCGTATAATTAGTAAATTCGTCCTTGTCCGTAAATTGCAGTCCGTTGATCCCAAGGACAATGTATTCAAGAGGAGTGCCGGTTCCGCCTGATTCTGTGTGGGAAACATTCGGATTGACAATGATCAGATCATTTTCTTTGACCGGGAAACACTCGTTCTCAATTGTAAATTTTCCGGTTCCGTGGGTAATAAAAAACAATTCGGTAAAATGATGCGTATGTGCAAGGCTGTGCCAGTCCTGCTCATATTTTGCTTCTGTGATATAGAGCAGATGGACATCGATTTTTTTGGAATTTTTCTCTTCCAGGCGATAATTTTGATTACTCATAATAGGTCTCCTTTGGGTTTATTATATAGATGTTTGTTGAAAAAAGCAATAAACGAATCGGTGTCATTTACAAGCTTGCTGTCAGATAGTATAATCCGTGTAATGAGGAGGAGAAAACATTATGAACTATCTTTCATTTTTAGTAAAACCTGCATCATCCCTATGCAATTTGAAGTGTCCGTACTGCTTCTATGAGGACATCAGTAATAGGAGAGAACGTCCATGCAGTGGGAAAATGAAGCCGGAAATCATGCGGAAATTGATTGACCGTGCCATTGCAGAAACGGAGGAAGATGCACAGATTACATTCGCATTTCAAGGTGGGGAGCCCACCCTTGCGGGGCTGGAGTATTATAGACAATTTACAGAGTATGTCCGTGAAAAAAAGGGGGCACGCACAGTACGATATGCCATTCAGACAAATGGTACGCGGATAGATGAGTCGTGGGCACGGTTCTTTCGAGAAGAAGAATTTCTCGTGGGTGTTTCGTTGGACGGGTATGAATCTAACACAAACCGTTTTCGGGTAGATCAAGAGGGAAAGGGAATGCATGCGCAGATCATGCAGGGAATCCGGCTGCTGGAACAATATAAAGTGGCATATAATATTCTTACTGTACTGACACCACGGCTTGCGGCGCATCCGGAAGCATATTATCATTTCTTGAAAGATCAGGGATTTTCTTATGTGCAGTGTATTCCGTGTCTTGGAGAATTCCCAGAACAGCAACAGAGCGCAGTGACTGGAAATGATCAGGAACTAAAGCCAGAACAGTACGCCGAATTTTATAAGCGGTTCTATCGTCTCTGGCTGGATGATTATGTGCATGGAGATTACATGAGTGTGACTCTGTTTGATAATTTGCTGTTGATGTTGTCTGATCGCCCTCCGCAACAGTGTGGAATGCTTGGATTCTGTACAGCGCAGCTTGTGGTGGAGGCAGACGGCAGTGTATATCCGTGTGATTTTTATGTGTTGGATCAGTATTGCTGCGGAAATCTGCAAGATCAGACACTTCAGGAACTTTTATATAGTGAAGCGATGAAAAACTTTATTCAGGAAGAAAGACAGATAAAAAAAATCTGTGAGACATGTCCATTCTGGAAAATCTGCCGCGGTGGCTGCAAGAGACAGAATGGAACCTATCTCACAGAAGAGTGGTGTGGTCACAGAGAATTTCTGATGGAGGCATATCCGACATTGTTCAGGATCGCACAGACACTTTGAAAGACTCTGTGATTATTTTTTAAAAGTAGCAGAACACAGCTGGAAATCAAGATTTCCAGCTGAATTCTTATAGAATATGAGATAAATTTGCGACCGGTGTACAGCCGCTTTGGAGTGAGACTCCGTCGCTGTACCCCTCTTCGCGGCCATCGAGTTCTTGAATCAGAAGAGCGCGAAGATAGGCGATCCGAGCCTGATATGCTTCATCGGCGATTGCATTGTGTTCTTCCCGCGGATCTTTTCTCAGATCAAAGTACTGTTCAGTATTTTTCTCGCTGTACCAAATATATTTATCAGTCTCCGTCACGATAAAATGACTGGACAGACCGGAGTGGAAGCTATGTTCTCCGTGCAGATACTCGCGGTTGTTTTGCTCTTCTTTCGGCTTTCCGACAATCTCTGGCATCAGAGAGAAGCCGTCCACACCCTCTGGAACCGGGATACCTGCAAAATCGAGGAGTGTTGGAAGGATATCGCGCAGTTCTGTGATCGTATTGCTGCGAATCGGTTTGGAAGGGCATACATTTTTGCCGACGTGGAACAGAAGTGGGATATGTGTGCTTCCTTCGTAGGCAAATACTTTTCGGTACAGGTGATGATCAAAGAGTAGTTCCCCGTGATCGGACAAGAAGAGAATCACAGTGTTGTCATATTCTCCGCTTTCCATCAGTGCAGAGAGAAGCCGTCCGATCTGGTGGTCGACATGTGTGATGCAGGCATAGTATCCCGCCATTGCATTGTGTTGCTGTTCGGCATCGTTGCAGCCGTAGATAGAGTCTTTCCTATATCCGAACTGTTCGGTACTTGCGGTGTCATCCCAGTCGCCGCAGGCAGGTGCCCTAAGTTCTTTGTCTTTGTACAGATCGAAGTAGGATGCCGGCGCATCAAAAGGCTGGTGCGGACGGACATAGGAGCTCATCAGGAAAAATGGTCTGGTGCGATCACGTGTTTCTAAGAAGCGGATACTTTCTTCCGTCACCCAGTTTGTCGGATGCAGCCGTTCTTCATAGATCCACGGGTGGGTCACCCAGGAGTTGCATTCCGGTCCGCTGGCATTGAAATCCGCATGGGATCCGAGAGCGTTTTTTAAATCATAAAGATAGTCATCAGTCACCGTCTGGTGCTGAAAATGCGGAATGGAGGCATCCCGGTAATATCCAAGATAGCCATCGTGCAGACGCAGTCCTTGGAACCCGCAATGTTTTCTCACCGGATGTACATGCATCTTTCCAACACACTGTGTCTGGTATCCGTGTGTACTGAACTCTTCTGCGAGCATGTGATCGTAGTTCCAGTCGATACCATCCTCATATCCGACACGTCCGTGGTGCTCTTGACTTTTCCCGGTAAAAAGCGCAGCTCTTGCAGGGATACAGCTTGGACAGGAGGAATAGGCGCGGTCAAAAAAGGCACCATCAGAAGCGAGCGTGTCAAGGTAAGGTGTCTTGACGTCCGGATGTCCGGCATAGGAAAGACAGTCTCCACGAAACTGGTCACACATAAGAAGTAAAATGTTTGGTTGTTTCATCATTTTTTCCTTTCATATTATTACATATTTTTCGGTTACCAATGCAGGCAGCTTTTGATACAATCATAAACACTGGGAAAAAGAAAAGCAAGGAAGAGTTTTTTATTAATTTCATATTTTTAGCTTTGAGAGCAATATACATAAAAATGAGAACAACATTAATATAGAAAAAATGACGGATGTAGTGTAGAATATAGTGTATAAAGTGAACGAAATAAACAAAAGGAGGAGTTCGGTTATGAAAATGAAAAAAGTAACAGCGCTTTTACTTACAGTTGCAATGGCTGCTACTATGCTTGCAGGATGCGGAAGTAAAGAGGAAAAAGCAGAAGGCAAGAAAGAAGATGGAAAGACAGTCCTGAAATTTGCTGCATTTGAAGGTGGAAATGGAGCTGAGATCTGGAAAAATATCGAAAAAGCATTTGAGGAAGAACACAAAGATGTAGACGTAGAATTACACCTTTCTTCTGAGCTTGATAAAGATTTGCAGAAAGACTTTAAGAACGGAAATGTTCCAGATGTTGTATATTACAACTTAGGTCAGGAGAGCGGATTCGTAGAGACCATGTTAAAAGAAAAAGCAATCGCTGACATCTCAGACGTATTTGATGATGAGTTAAAAGGTAAATTAGTAGGTGGTATTACAGAGAATGCTGCGGCACAGCCATACGGTGACGGAAAAGTTTACCTTGCTCCGATCATTTATACACCAACAGGATTATGGTATAACAAAGACTTATTTGAAGGAGCAAATAAGAAATACGACCTTCCGACAACATGGGATGAGTTCTTTGCACTTGGAGACAAAGCAAAAGCTGACGGAATTTCTTTATTTACATATCCACAATCAGGATACTTCGACGCAACAATGTATCAGATGTTAGCACAGGCAGGTGGAATTGATTTCTACAACAAAGCTGTAAACTACGATGAAAAGACATGGACATCTGAAGAAGGAAAGAAAGTTGTTGATACAATCGCAAAACTTGCTTCACCAGATTATATCCAGGCAGATACAGTTGCAAATGCAAACTCAGACGGTGGATTCAAGATCAATCAGCAGAACGTGATCGACGGAAAAGCATTATTTATGCCAAATGGTAACTGGGTAATCGGGGAGATGGCAAACTCTACTCCGGAAGGATTCAACTGGGGAATGATGGCACCTCCGAAGTTCAATGCAGATGAAGATAACTACATCTACACATTCACAGAGCAGATGTGGATTCCTGCGGATGCAGAAAATATGGATCTTGCAAAAGAATTTGTAAAATTCATGTACTCTGATACAGTTGTTGATTTAATGCTCAACAACAAAGTAGTGAACAAAGAGACAAATGAAGAATCAGCAGCTCCAATCGTATCACCGGTTCTTGGTGCATCAGACAAGCTGGAAGATGGAACAATCAAAGATACTTATACACTGGCATCTTCTAACGGATACGAAGCAGTTGCAGGTACATGGGCTACAACAAAACCAATTGATGGATTTGATATGAAAGCAACAGTTTATGGTGCAATCGATGCTCTGAATACAGGAGAGATGACAGCAGATCAGTATCAGAAACAACTGGTAGATGCATGGGAGAAATTATTAGAAAACGTAGAATAATTATCCAGATAAGTTATAGTTAGTCAGAACGGTGAGTTATCAGGGCTCACCGTTTTTTAAGGAGAAAGATAAGCTTATGAACAGAAAACGATCAGAACGAAGATTTGTCTTTGCATGTCTGGCACCGGCAGTAATCTTGATGGTTCTCTTTATTTTCATTCCTACAATCAATGTATTTCGGATGTCCTTATACCGCATGGGAGGAATTACGAACAAACAGACATTCATAGGACTGGAGAACTTTAAAACACTGCTGGGGGATAAGAATTTCCTTCAGGCAATGCAGAATACAATATTGATTATTGTGTTAGTAATGATCTGCACGATCATTCTTGCTGTATTATTTGCAGCATTGTTAAACAGAGGAACTTTTAAGGGAAAGAACTTTTTCCGTGTTATTTTTTACATTCCGAATATTTTATCCATCGTTGTTATTGCGGGTATCTTTGGAGCGATTTATAACCCGAGTACAGGTCTTCTCAATACATTCCTGAAAGCGATTCATCTTGATGGACTGGCACGTCAGTGGATGGCAGAGCCGAATATTGTGATCTATTCTGTAATCTTTGCGCTGATCTGGCAGGCAATTGGATACTACATGGTAATGTATATGGCAAGTATGGCAGCAATTCCACCGGATTATTATGAGGCGGCATCTCTGGATGGAGCGACAGAGATCCAGATGTTTTTCAAGATTACATTCCCTCTGATCTGGAGCAATATTCGTACTACATTGACATTCTACATCATCAGTACGATCAACTTAAGCTTCCTGTTTGTCCAAATTATGACAAACGGAGGACCGAATGGAAATACAGAAGTGGCGCTGAACTATATGTATAAGCAGGCATACACAAACGGTTCTTATGGATATGGTATGGCGATCGGTGTTGTGATCTTCCTGTTCTCATTTATTCTGGCAGGAATTGTAAATAAGATCACAGACAGAGAAGTTTATGAATTTTAGGAAAGGAGAGCAGATATGGAAAAAATTAATAAACATAAAAAACCAAGCAGTTATATTTATAAGCTGTTCATCTATGTAGCTCTTCTTGCACTGGCAATTTCTATCATTATTCCGGTAGCATGGGTATTCATGGCAAGTTTGAAGAAGAACTCAGAGTTTATCGGGGGAGATGTAAGTCCGTGGGCACTTCCGAAAGAATTTTTTGTACAGAACTTTGTTGTGGCATTCCGCGATGCGAACATGGGAACGTTTTTCTTAAATTCTGTGATCGTTACTGCAACAGCATTGATCCTCCTGTTACTTCTTGCACTTCCGGCATCTTATGCACTGTCAAGATTTAACTTCAGAGGGAAAAAGATTCTGAACATTGCATTTATGGCAGGACTTTTCGTCAACATCAGTTACATTGTAGTACCGATCTTCCTGATGCTCAGTGATGCAAATAAATTGCTCGGGGTAGATTTCTTCCTGAATAACAGGTTTATCCTGGCGCTTGTCTATGCATCGAGTGCACTGCCATTTACAGTGTATCTTTTGAGCGGATATTTCCGGACATTGCCGAAAGGATTTGAGGAAGCGGCATATATTGACGGATGCGGATACTTTAAGACGATGACAAAGATCATGGTGCCGATGGCAAAACCAAGTATCATCACAGTGATTTTATTTAACTTCTTATCATTCTGGAATGAGTATATCATTGCCTATACATTGATGGATGGAAATGATACGCTGGCGATGGGACTGAAAAATCTGATGGCAGTGGAAAAGACAGCTACCAACTACGGTATTATGTATGCCGGACTTGTGATTGTTATGCTGCCGACATTGATCTTATACATCATGGTACAGAAACGTCTGACAGAGGGTATGACTCTCGGCGGACTGAAAGGTTAGGAGGGACTGGCAATGAATAGTAGTACAGTAAGAAATATTATCATGTGTGTTGCATTTGTTATTTTCCTTGCTATGATCATCGTTGGTCAGAGACATATTTCTGTATCCGGACTTGCGATGGAGGTCATCGGATTGATCGGACTTCTGACACTTTTGTTCGTATATAACCACAGATACAAATAGAAGAGAATATGCTGGAATCTAAGAACGGATTCCGGCATATTTTTTTTGGAGGAACTGCATTCCTTTTTTTAAAAATATGAGTTATATTAATGTAAGAAGATTATATAAAAGAAAAGAAAGGCATAGACCTTGAAAGGAGACGATTGTGCAAACATAGAAAGAAATTGACTAAAGATTTTTTAAAAAACATCAGGTAGAATAGTAGATAATACAAAACAGAAGTGATAGATGAACAGGAGGTAGTTCAAAATGAAAAAACCAGTATTAGTAATTATGGCAGCCGGAATGGGAAGTCGTTACGGCGGATTAAAACAGATTGACCCAGTAGATGAGCAGGGACATATTATTATGGATTTCTCTATCTTCGATGCAAAGAGAGCAGGATTTGAGAAAGTCGTATTTATCATCAAAAAAGAAAATGAGGCAGATTTTAAAGAAGCAGTCGGAAAACGTATGGAAGAAGTGATGGATGTTGCTTATGTATTCCAGGATCTTCACAACATTCCGGAAGGATTTGAAGTGCCGGAAGGACGTGTGAAACCTTGGGGAACTGCACATGCCGTATTAAGCTGTATCGATGAAGTGGACGGACCATTTGCGGTAATCAATGCAGATGACTACTATGGAAGAGATGCCTTCCAGAAAATCTATGACTTCCTTTCTACTCATGAGGACGATGACAAGTTCCGTTATACAATGGTCGGATATCAGCTGGAAAATACATTGACAGAGAACGGACATGTAGCCCGCGGGGTATGTACGACAAATGAGGCAGGCGAGCTTGTAAAAGTAGAAGAGCGGACAAGAATCGAGAAAAAAGGTGACGGTGCTGCCTATACAGAAGATGAGGGAGCAACCTGGATAGATCTTCCGAAGGGAAGCATTGTGTCTATGAATATGTGGGGATTCACAGCAAGCATTCTGCAGGAGATCAAAAATGGATTTGCTTCTTTCTTAGAGGAAGGATTAAAGACGAACCCTCTGAAATGTGAATACTTCCTTCCGACAGTTGTCAGCAATCTGCTGGAAGAAGACCGCGCAACTGTATCCGTACTGACATCTGCAGATAAATGGTATGGAGTAACTTATAAAGAAGATAAGCCAGTCGTAGTAGCTGCGATCAAACAGATGAAAGAAAATGGATTATATCCGGAAAAATTGTGGGGAGAAGAGTAAGATCATGGGAATGGTATCAAACAGACAAAAAGACGAAGCAATTGCAAATTTTAGATTTGAAGGGGTTCTGATTGATGAGCGTCCATATGGAAGTGGACATATCAATGATACATTCCTTCTGACATTCGATATCTCAGGTATGGGACTTCTGCGTGTAATCTTACAGCGCATGAACAAAGAAATCTTTACACAGCCGGAAGAATTGATGGAGAACGTACTCGGTGTTACTTCTTACCTTCGTAAGAAGATCATTGAAAACGGTGGAGATCCGGAGAGAGAGACATTAAATATCATTCGCACAGTTGCAAACAGACCGTACTATGTGGATTCTCAAGGGGACTATTGGAGATGCTACAAATTCATCGATGGAGCTACCAGCTATGACCAGGTAGAAAAACCAGATGATTTCTATCAGAGCGCAGTATCTTTCGGTAACTTCCAGAGATTGCTTGCAGACTATCCGGCAGAGACTCTTCACGAGACGATCAAAGGATTCCATGATACAAAGGCACGTTTTGAAGTGTTCAAAAAAGCAGTGGAAGCAGATGTGTGCGGACGTGCAGCTTCTGTTCAGAAAGAGATTGATTTTGTTCTGGCACATGAAGATGTAGCTAACGTATTTGGAGATATGCTTGCGGCAGGAGAACTTCCACTTCGTGTGACACACAATGATACAAAATTAAATAACATTATGATTGACGATAAGACTGGAAAAGGAATCTGTGTGATCGACCTTGATACAGTTATGCCGGGACTTGCAATGAATGACTTTGGGGATTCTATCCGTTTTGGAGCAAGTACAGGAGCAGAAGATGAAATCGATCTGAGCAAAGTGTCCTGCGATATGGAATTATTTGATCTGTATGCGAAAGGATACATCGAAGGATGTGGCGGAAAACTTACAAAGAAAGAGATCGAGTTGATGCCAATGGGAGCAAAGGTTATGACATTTGAATGTGGTATGCGTTTCTTAACAGATTATCTTGAAGGAGATCATTACTTTAAGATCCACAGAGAACATCACAATCTTGACCGCTGCCGTACACAGTTTAAGCTTGTGGAAGATATGGAAGCAAAATGGGATATCATGCAGGAGATCATCAGGAAATATAATGTTTAAGTAAGAATGTTTCTTGAGAGTGTGTGGGAAATCCGTAGAGAAGATTTGAAAGAATTTGTGAGAAATAAGTTTAAAACAGAAAAAATGTTTTAAAACAAAAAATATAAAAAATAGTTGTACTGCCCGCAGTACGGTATTATAATAGAAGAAGAGAGAGATTTCTCATGTTACCCTACAAATCGTAAAAAACAGGAGGATACGAACATGGCAATTTTAGTAACAGGCGGAGCCGGATATATCGGAAGCCATACATGCATCGAATTAGTGAATGCAGGATATGACGTTGTTGTATTAGATAACTTATGTAATTCCAGCAAGGAATCTTTAAAACGTGTTGAGAAGATCGTCGGAAAACCAATCCCATTTTATGAGGCAGATATCCGCGATGCAGAGGCGTTAAAGAATATATTTGAGAAAGAAGATATCGATGCAGTCATTCATTTCGCAGGATTAAAAGCAGTTGGAGAATCTGTTGTAAAACCATTAGAGTATTATGACAACAACATTGCAGGAACACTGGTACTCTGCGATGCAATGAGAAATGCGGGAGTGAAGAACATTATCTTCAGTTCTTCTGCAACAGTATATGGAGATCCGGCATTTGTACCGATCACAGAAGAATGCCCGAAAGGACAGTGTACAAACCCATACGGCTGGTCGAAGTCAATGTTAGAGCAGATCCTCACAGATTTACATACAGCAGATCCGGAATGGAATGTCGTATTACTCCGTTACTTTAATCCGGTAGGAGCACATAAGAGCGGAACAATCGGAGAAAACCCGAAAGGAATCCCGAACAACTTAATGCCTTATATTACACAGGTGGCAGTTGGGAAGTTAGAGTGTCTCGGAGTATTCGGAGATGACTATGATACACATGACGGAACAGGTGTGCGCGATTATATCCATGTCGTAGACCTTGCACTTGGTCATGTGAAAGCATTGAAGAAGATTGAAGAGAAAGCCGGTGTATGCATCTACAACCTTGGAACAGGAAATGGATATTCTGTTCTGGATATGGTAAAAGCATTCAGCAAAGCATGCGGAAAAGAGATTAAATATGAGATCAAACCGCGTAGAGCCGGAGATATTGCAACTTGCTACGCAGACCCTGCAAAAGCAAAAGAAGAACTTGGATGGGAAGCTGAGAGAGGACTCGATGAGATGTGCGAAGACTCATGGAGATGGCAGTCAAACAATCCAAACGGATATGAAGCATAAAAAGATATGAGAATCTCATAGAGAGAAAGAGAGAAGACAAGCTCTGGTTACAGAGGGATTGGATTCTCTCTTTTTTTGGTTCGAGCATTTTAGGAAGCAGATTGTCTGTCCAAGGATTGGTACTTCCATATCGGGGGGAAAAGTGGTATAATTTAACGGTAACTTTAGTTCTATTGAGGGTTAAAATATGAAGAAGGATATTCGATTAAAAGGACAGCTCCGCTTTTACATGCAGTGGCCGATCTTTATGCTGATCCTGCTCGTAGCGATGACCATCTGGATCTTTTTTACGAGCAGTCAGGCAGGAATCATGATGGCAATCATTGTGACAGTGTATGGAATCGGAGTAGGTGTGCTCTATATGTACAGTAAGTCGCTGATCATGGCAGACCTGGTACAGTTCGCAGCACAGTATGGTGTTGTTCAGAATACACTGCTGAAGGAACTTTCCATTCCGTATGCACTTCTGATGGATGATGGGCAGATTATATGGATGAATGACAGTTTCAAAGTAGTGACGGGGCAGGGCGACAAGGCAGAGAAGTATATTAATAAGGTCATCCCGGAACTGAACCGGGGCGTATTTCCAAAAGCGGAATCTGAGCAGGTGCAGCTGAATGTTATTTACAAGGAGAAGGAATATTCAGTAGCTATGCACAAAGTATCTGTGGAAGGATTTAGTGAGACAGAGGAACTTTTGCAGCTTCCCAAGGAGAAGGAATACTTTATTGCAATCTACCTGAAGGATGTCACAGAACTGAATAAGTACATTCGCGAAAATGATGCACAGAAGATGGTAGCAGGTCTGATCTACATTGATAACTTTGATGAAGTCATCGAGAGTGTTGAGGAAGTCAGACAGTCACTTTTGGTAGCGTTGATCGACCGGAAGATTAATCAGTATATTGCAAAGATTGACGGGATCGTCAAGAAAATGGAGAAGGATAAATACTTTATCGTGATTAAGAAAAAGTATTTCCAACAGTTGAAAGAAGATAAGTTTGCATTGTTAGAGGAGGTCAAGGGCATTAGCATTGGAAATGAGATGCCGGCGACACTCAGTATCGGTCTTGGGATGAGTACCGACACTTATGCACAGAGTTACAACTATGCCCGGGTGGCAATCGATCTTGCACTTGCAAGAGGGGGTGACCAGGCGGTTGTAAAGGATGCGAACAATATTACGTATTTTGGCGGAAAGCGCGAACAGGTGGCAAAGAATACGCGTGTGAAGGCGCGAGTCAAGGCAGAGGCTCTGCGGGAGTTTATTGCCGCGAAGGACAAAGTCATTGTCATGGGACATAAGATCGGGGATGTAGATTCTTTTGGAGCGGCAATCGGTATTTATCGTGCAGCTACAATTATGGAGAAGAAAGTACATATCGTGATCAACGATATCACAAGTTCTGTCAGACCGCTGTATGAGCGTATCCGGGATAATGCGGCATACGATGAAGATCTGTTTCTTACTTCCTCTCAGGTGGAGGATGTGGTAACGGAAAATACGATGGTTGTTGTAGTCGACACAAATAAGCCGGAACTGACAGAGTGTGAGGAACTGCTTGGCATGACAAAGACGATCGTCGTGCTCGATCATCACCGGCAGGGAAGCAACAGCATTGATAATGCAGTATTATCTTATATTGAACCGTATGCATCTTCCACCTGTGAGATGGTCGCAGAAGTGCTGCAGTACATTGCGGATGATATCCGGATCAAGGCGGTGGAAGCAGACTGTATGTATGCGGGAATCATGATCGATACAAATAACTTTGTGAGCAGAACTGGTGTGAGAACCTTTGAGGCGGCAGCATTTTTAAGGCGCTGTGGTGCAGATATCACTCGGGTGAGAAAGATGTTCCGAGATGATATGGATTCGTATCGTGCAAAGGCGGAGACGGTGCGCAGAGCAGAGGTATACAGAGGTGAATTTGCTATTGCGGAGTGTCCGGGCAAAGGAATTGAAAGTCCGACGATCGTCGGAGCCCAGGCAGCGAATGAGCTGCTCAACATTGCGGGGATCCGTGCATCGTTTGTATTGACAGCATACAATGGGAAGGTGTATTTGAGCGCCCGTGCCATTGATGAGGTAAATGTTCAGGTGATCGCAGAACGTCTCGGCGGAGGCGGCCATATCAACGTAGCAGGAGCACAGTTTTCCGATATGGAAGTCGAGGAAGTCATTGGGATGATCAAAGGCACACTGGACGAGATGATAGAAGGAGGAGATATATAATGAAAGTAATTTTATTAGAAGATGTAAAGGCACTTGGGAAAAAGGGAGAGATCGTAAACGTCAATGACGGGTACGCAAGAAACTTTATCTTGCCGAAGAAATTAGGTCTCGAAGCAACTGGAAAGAATTTAAATGACCTGAAGCTTCAGAAAGCGAACGAAGAAAAGATTGCGCAGGAGCAGTTAGAGGCTGCCAAAGCACTCGCAGAGAAGATTGCAGCAGGAAAAGTGACACTGCAGATCAAAGTTGGAGAAGGCGGCAGAACTTTCGGATCTGTTTCTTCCAAAGAAGTGGCACATGCAGTCAAAGAGCAAATGGGATATGATATTGACAAGAAGAAAATTCAGTTAAAAGAAGCAATCAAGACATTGGGAACACATATCGTTCAGGTAAAACTTCACACAAAGGTGACAGCAGATCTGAAAGTCGTTGTCACAGAAGCGTAGGTGGAACGCATGGAAGAGGCATTGATCAAGAGAGTCCTTCCGCACAGCCTCGAGGCGGAGCAATCCGTTGTCGGCGCAATGCTGATGGACAAGGATGCGATCATGACAGCGGCAGAAATCGTCAGCCGGGAAGATTTTTACCAGACGGCATATGGCATTCTGTTTGAGGCTATGGTGGAACTTTTCAATGAAGGGAAGCCGGTCGATCTGATCACCCTTCAGGAGCGTCTGAAAGAAAAGGATGTTCCGCCGGAAATCACCAGCCTTGAATTTGCAAGAGATCTTCTGACAGCGGTTCCGACTTCTGCGAATGTAAAATATTATGCAGAGATCGTCATGGAAAAATCGATGCTGCGGAAACTGATCAAGCTGAATGAGGAGATTGAGAACATGTGTTATCTCGGTCGGGATTCGCTGGAGGCGGTGCTTGAGACGACGGAGAAGAGAGTATTTGAGCTTGTACAGAAGAGAAATACTGGAGACTATGTTCCGATCAAGCAGGTCGTGTTAAATGCGTTAGATAAGATCGAGAAGTCTTCCAAGACAAAGGGAACCGTCACCGGAATTCCGACAGGGTTCATTGATCTTGATTATAAAACATCCGGCCTGCAGCCGTCTGATCTGATCCTCGTGGCAGCGAGACCGTCTATGGGAAAGACAGCGTTCGTGCTTAATATTGCACAGCATGTGGCATTTCGCAGCAATAAGACGGTGGCAATCTTCAGTCTTGAGATGTCCAAGGAACAGTTGGTGAACCGTCTGTTTTCTTTGGAGTCTCAGGTAGATGCACAGCTGCTCCGTACCGGTAATCTGAAGGATTCCGATTGGGAGAAGCTGATTGAAGGAGCTGGAGTGATTGGAAAGTCTAAGATGATCATTGATGATACGCCGGGAATCTCTATTTCAGAACTCCGCTCTAAGTGCAGAAAGTTTAAGTTGGAGCAAGGGTTAGACCTGATCATCATCGACTATTTGCAGTTGATGACCGGACGTGTAGGCGGACGTGCAGAATCCAGACAGCAGGAGATCTCGGATATTTCCAGATCATTGAAAGGACTTGCCAGAGAGCTGAATGTACCGGTTATTGCACTTTCTCAGCTGAGCCGTGCCGTAGAGCAGAGGCCGGATCATCGTCCGATGATGTCAGACCTTCGAGAATCTGGTGCAATCGAGCAGGATGCCGACGTGGTGATGTTTATTTACCGTGATGATTATTATAACAAAGATACAGATATGAAGAACATTGCAGAGATCATCATTGCGAAACAGAGAAACGGTCCGATCGGAACTGTGAATCTTGCATGGCTTCCAAATTATACGAAGTTTGCCAATGCGACGAGAAAGCAGGAATAATGGCGAAACTTGCGATGGAAAGAGCAAAAGAACAGACCTTCAATATGTTATAATCTTTATAGGTTATTACATATTGGAGGTTATTTTTATGGGCGAAGTTCACTATATGATTTCAGAAGCTGCAAAGAGAGTCGGGGTGGAGGCACATGTGCTGAGATACTGGGAGGAAGAACTTGACCTTCCGATCGGCAGGACAGAGATGGGGCACCGGTACTATACAGAAGATGACATCCGTTTATTTCACTGCATTAAGGATCTCAAAGAGCAGAGCATGCAGTTGAGAGAGTTAAAGACCGTCATACCAGAATTAAAGAAAGCGCGGGAACAGAAGAAGAAAAAGCTGGCAGAGATGGAAGCAAGGGAGAACAGCAGAATGAGTCAGACAGAAGGACAGCTTGTCAAGGCACAGCCGGAAGTGGTGGATACGGACAAGTTTTTGCAAGTTCAGAGCTTTATCGGGGAGGCACTTCAGAAAGTTATCGTGGAGAATAATACGAAGCTTGCGCAGGAAGTCAGTCATACAGTTACAAAGAATGTACTTGGCGAGATGGAAACGTTGTTTCATCTGAAAGAGCAGAAAGAAGAAGAACATTACCGCAAGCTGGACAGCCTGATCAGACAGCAGCAGCAGATCAGACGCGAGAGTGTGAAGATATCACCGGTTGGAAAGTTGAGAAAATTGCTGGAAGGATAGCATGAAGTGAACAAAAGATGGAGTATAACATGATTTTTTAGGACAAGTTTATGCTGCAAAAAAGGGGACGGATCAGACATTACATCTGATCCGTCCCACTTTTTTGCCTATATACTTACTGGGCTATGTTGGCTGCCAGGCAGCCATATCTGAATTATTCAGCAGAGATAGCTCCTGTTGGACATTGTGCAGCACAAGCTCCACAGTCTACGCAAGCATCAGCATTGATTTCGTAGTGATCTGCTCCCTGAGAGATTGCTCCAACTGGACATTCAGCTTCGCAAGCTCCACAGCTTACACATTCATCGCTAATTACGTGTGCCATAGTATGTATCCTCCTTTTCTGTGGCAGAATGAACTCTGCCTATTTGTGTTTATTTTAATACAAATGAGCCAAATATACAAGTCTATTTTGTGCTCTGAATTTAATACAAAGAAAAAGAGTTTCAATCAGAGCACAAAAAGACTAGAAGACAACAGAACAGGGACCGGAACAATTTGTCTTAAAGTTCTTCCGACAGTTTGTTCAGACGCTGCTTTTCATGCTTATATGCAGCGAGAACAACACGTTTGGCAGCCTCTGCATCTTCTTTACTTGGTTCTGGAGTATCCTTTAACGGATACTCCATATGAAGGTTATCATATTTTGCCTTTCCCATAGAGTGGTAAGGAAGAATATCAAGCGCTTTGACATTGTTCAGTGTTCCGAGAAATGTGCCAAGTTGTTCCAGATATTCTTGATAGAAAGTGATGCCGGGAACAATCACATGGCGTACCCAGATCGGAATGTTTTGCTCATCGAGATAGCGTGCAAATGCCAGGATACGCTCATTGGAGTGTGCAGTCAGTTTCTTGTGTTCTTCTCCGTTGATATGTTTGATGTCAAGCATGATCAGGTCTGTGACCTGAAGGAGCTTTTCCAGCTTTTCCATAAATACTGCATTGGATGGCTGAAACATAATCCCAGAAGTATCGATACAGGTGTGGATATGATCTTTCTTCAGCTTTGTAAAGAGCTCGATCAGAAAATCCATCTGCATCATTGGTTCACCGCCTGTCACAGTCACACCGCCATGGCGGTAAAATGGGAGATTAGAGTAGAAGCCTTCGAGTACTTCCTCTACACTTTGTTGTTCTCCGATGTTTGGCTCCCATGTATCTGGATTGTGACAGTACAGACAGCGCATCGGGCAGCCCTGAAGAAAGATTACGTAGCGCAGTCCCGGGCCATCTACGGTTCCACAGCTTTCAATCGAATGTATATATCCTTTTGTCATAAAAGACACCTGCCTTTCAGTATGATAAAGTTCGGTATGAGAAAAGGCTGTCGCAGAATGGAAAGATCAGAAACCATTTCGGCGGCAGCCCCTTGAAGTCATTATTGCAATTCGATACGGAGAGCAGAACGTCCGATGACATAGACGATATGTCATCAGACGGATCCCTCTGCCGTTACATTACATTCCTTCGTGGAATGTACGGGAAATAACGTCGTCCTGCTGTTCTTTTGTAAGTTTGATAAAGTTTACAGCGTATCCTGAAACACGAACAGTTAACTGTGGGTAGTTTTCTGGGTGCTTCTGAGCATCTAATAATGTTTCTCTTGTAAATACGTTTACATTTAAGTGGTGTCCACCCTGCTCTACGTATCCGTCTAACATATTTACTAAGTTATCTACCTGCTGCTGATTTACTGCCATAGTGTTATCCTCCTTGATTTTGGTTTTTCTTTATCTGATTTTTGTATTGTCGGACAGATTATTCGTTGTCGATGCTGTCCATGATGTTTGGAATGTTGCAAGCCTGGTTTCCACATTCTTCGATTCTGTCAAGGTCAAGGTCACCTGCAAAGATCTTATCTTCTTTTCCAAGTGCTCCCGGAATGATAGAGAATGTGTTGGAAATTCCGTCCTGAGCATGTCTGAATGGAATCTTAGCTACAGATGCAAGGGAAGCTAATGCTCCGTGAGAATCACGTCCGTGCATTGGGTTTGCTCCTGGTGCCAAAGGTTCTCCAAGCTTTCTTCCGTCTGGTGTGTTACCTGTCTTCTTACCATATACAACGTTAGATGTGATAGTAAGGATAGAAGTTGTAGGAACACCGTGACGGTATGTGTGATGTTTTCTGATCTTGTCCATGAAAGAACGTACAACAGTTACTGCGATCTCATCTACATCATCATCGTTGTTACCGTATTTCGGGAAATCTCCCTCTACTTCGTAGTCTACTACTAATCCATCTTCGTCTCTGATCGGTTTTACTTTTGCATATTTGATTGCACTTAAAGAGTCAGCTACAACAGAAAGTCCTGCGATACCTGTTGCAAAGTAACGTTTTACTTCACGGTCATGAAGAGCCATCTGGATTTTTTCGTAGCAATATTTGTCATGCATGTAGTGGATGATATTTAATGTGTTTACATATAATTCAGCAAGCCATTCCATCATGTCGTCGAATTTAGCCATAACATCATCGTAGTCAAGGTATTCACCTTCTACCGGACGGTATTTTGGTCCTACCTGTACTTTGGATTTCTCATCCACACCACCGTTGATTGCGTATAATAAACATTTTGCAAGGTTTGCACGAGCTCCGAAGAACTGCATTTCCTTACCGATTCTCATAGAAGATACACAGCATGCGATTGCGTAGTCATCTCCGTGAGTCGGACGCATTAAATCATCGTTTTCATACTGGATAGAAGATGATTTGATAGACATCTTCGCACAGTATTCTTTAAATGCTTTTGGAAGACGAGTAGACCAGAGAACTGTTAAGTTCGGTTCTGGAGCTGTTCCAAGGTTGTCTAATGTGTGAAGGTAACGGAAAGATGTCTTTGTTACGAGCGGACGTCCGTCAACACCAACACCACCGATAGACTCTGTTACCCATGTCGGGTCACCGGAGAATAATGCATTGTATTCTGGTGTACGTGCAAATTTTACAAGACGAAGCTTCATGATGAAGTGGTCAATGTATTCCTGAGCCTGTTCCTCTGTGATCAGTCCTCTTTCTAAGTCACGCTGGATATAGATATCAAGGAATGTAGAAGTACGTCCAAGACTCATTGCTGCACCGTTTTGTTCTTTAACAGCTGCAAGGTATCCAAAGTATAACCACTGGATAGCTTCTTTTGCATTGGAAGCTGGTTTTGTAATATCGTATCCGTAGATTTCTCCTAATTTTGCTAATTCGCCAAGTGCGCGGATCTGCTCAGATAATTCTTCACGAAGACGGATGTTATCTCCTGTCATTCTCACTAAAGAAGTAGCAAGCTGTTCTTTCTTGTCTGCGATCAGCCAGTCTGTTCCGTATAAAGCAACACGGCGGTAGTCACCGATGATACGTCCACGTCCGTATGCATCCGGAAGTCCTGTGATGATACCAGATTTTCTTGCGGCTCTCATCTCTGGTGTGTAGGCATCAAATACACCCTGATTGTGTGTTTTTCTGTATTCTGTAAAGATTTTTACGATTTCAGGGTCAACTTCATATCCATTTTCATGGCAGGCGTTCTGAGCCATACGGATACCACCGTAAGGTTGTAAAGAGCGTTTGAATGGTTTATCTGTCTGGAAACCAACGATCTGTTCTAAGTCTTTGTTTAAGTAACCTGCTGCATGGGAAGTGATGCTTGATACAATTTTTGTATCCATGTCAAGAACTCCGCCTGCTTCGCGTTCCTGCTTTGAAAGATCCATTACCTGAGCCCAAAGAGTCTTTGTAGCTTCTGTAGGACCTGCTAAGAAAGAATCGTCCCCCTCATATGGTGTGTAGTTTGACTGAATGAAGTCACGTACGTTTACTGATGTACGGTTCCAACGTCCTGGCTTGAATCCGTCCCAACTAGAGTTCCAGTTTTTTTCCATTATATTTCCTCCTAAATCGTTGTAAAAAAGTTAGTAGTTTGTAAAATGTTTGTTAAATAATTCACTTAGATTATATCAATTTGCTATAAGAAAAGTCAATAGGTTGGATTGTACTAAATTGCATACAGTATACAAATTGTGAACACTGTATAAAACCTTATAAAAATTTAAGAAAAAATTTCTTCTATTTTTTGTAATTTAGTGTATAGTAGATAGGTAATAACCTAGAGGGTGGACGGAAGTTGATTTTTTTCTTTTAAAATTGTGAGAAGTCATTGCCGGTGCCCGAAGATTTTACGTATATTTACAAGTGTGTGACATAGGCTTTGAAATATACGTTCAGAATGAAAAAATGGAGTGTGTAAAAAATGCAGAGAAGAAGGAAGAGCATCATAGGGCTGGCATGTCTGATGAGTGCAATGCTTCTATTTTCTTCTTGTGGGAAGGAAGCAGAGGAAGAGAAGCAAGATACACAGACACAGGCAGATACAGAAAAAGAGGAGCCGAAAGAGAAAGAAGGACAGGGCAATTTAAATATTATTTCTCCGCAGGCATACAGCAATGTGGACGGTCTTACCCTGGAACCGGGAACATACATTTCCCTGATCGGGAAGGAAGCCGGAACCGAATATTGGAAGATGGTAGAAAAAGGCGCCAAGCAAGCAGTATCGGAATTGAACAGTGCACTGGGTTACAAAGGGGAAGATAAGATCAAGTTAAATTACAGTGGTCCGAGCGAGAGTGAGAGCGTGGACGAGCAGATTAATATTTTAGATGAAGAACTGGCTCGCTATCCAAATGCAGTTGGGATTGCGATCATTGACTCCAATGCTTGTTCGGTGCAGTTTGATCTTGCTACAGAGAATGGAATTCCAATTGTTGCCTTTGATTCCGGAAGTGATTACCAGGGACTGCAGTCACTCTGCGCTACCAATAATACAGAAGCAGCACAGACTGCGGCAGTGAATCTGGCTACGGCATTAGATAACAAGGGAAAGGTAATCGTATTTGTCCACGATTCTAATTCTACTACTGCGAGAGAGCGTCAGAGTGGTTTTGCGGATACACTCGCAAAAGATTATCCGGAAGTTGAGATCGCGGAAGTTGTCTACCTGGATAATCTGGAAGACGTGAAAGGACTTTTGGCAGAGAAGAAGAACCGGGAAGCGAAAATCAATCCAGAAGATGAGAAGGCAGCGCAGAAGGAAGACTTTACTGATGAGCAGGCAATCCAGTATATTTTGGAGCAGCACCCGGATGTGACGGGCTGTTTTACAACCAATGTGGATGCGACACAGAAAGTACTGTCGATTGTCAATGAGATGAAGCAGTCAAAAGATACTAAGCAGGCAGAGGCTGCCAAGAATCTCAAGATAATCGGATTCGACGGAGGAGAGAAACAGATGGAGGCGCTGGAGAATGGAGAACTGGAAGGTCTTGTTGTTCAGAATCCGTATGGTATGGGATATGCGACTGTGATTGCCTGTGCGCGTTCCATCGCGAATCAAGGAAATGAGGCAGTTGTTGATACAGGATATGTGTGGGTGACAAAAGATAATATGGAAGATAAAAATATCAGCCGTATTTTGTATTAGTGAGGAAAGGAATATGAAATTCAAAAGCAGATAAAGCTGTAATCAATGCAGATACTAATACAAATCATCAAAAAAGAGAAACGACATTTCAGTGGAGGAAATGTGTTTCTCTTTTTTTGTATCGTTTCTTTTCGTGTAAGGAAGAAACTAATTTTCACTGCTTTTTGTGAGTGAGAAAATAAATTCTGTGCCGACTCCTTCGGTGCTGATAACGTTGATATTTTCTCCATGTGCCTGAATGATTTCCTTGACGATTGCAAGTCCGAGCCCGGTTCCTTTCTTGTCTTTTCCACGGGAGAGGTCGCTCTTATAGAAACGCTCCCACACTTTTGTGAGACTTTTTTTGGGAATCCCGATTCCGGAGTCTTTGACGGAGACGAACACTTTTCCATTGCGTTCGGTCGTCTCGAGTACGATGGAAGAGTCCGGATTACTAAATTTGATCGCGTTGTCCAGCAAGTTGTATAAGACTTGCTGAATCTTACCGCGGTCGGCAAAGACATTCTGGATGCGCGGGTCAAAGAGCAGTTCAATTGAAATTTTCTTGGAGGTACAAGTTCCTTCAAAAGAAGCGGCAGTGTGTTTGATCGTGTCGTGCAGATTGAAGTTGGTCTTGTCAAGAAGAAGATCTTTCGTGTCAAATTCATTTAATGTCAGAAGATCTTTTGTCAGATCCGTCAGGCGCTCGGTCTCAAACAGTATGATGTTCAAATATTTTCCCTGAAGTTCTTGTGGGATTGTTCCATCGACAATCGCTTCCACATATCCTTTGATGGATGTGAGCGGAGAGCGGAAGTCGTGGGAGACATTGGCGATGAACTTCTTCTGATAGTCTTCCATATCTTTGAGCTGTGCTGCCATATAGTTGAGAGAGGCAGACAGATAGCCCATCTCGTCTTCTGTCCGCACCGGGATCTCATAAGTCAGATTGCCGGAGGCATACTGGGTGGCAGCCTCTGTGATCTTCCGCAGCGGCTGGTAAATGAAAAAGTGGAATGCCAGCAGTATGCAGAAAGATAAAATGTAGATGACAACAATGGTAATATAGACATTTCGCAATAAAGAAGAAGTCTGCTGTTCGAGATCTTCGTAAGGTTTGTGCAGCAGCAGATATCCCTTCGTCGTAAAGCCTTGTGTGACCGGTGCAATCACTGTGATGACTTTTTTATCAAAAAGATCATGGTAAGTTCCGAGCAGATATTTGGAACTGCCATTTTCCGCAGGATCAAAGTCTGGGATTTCGGATGGCGGAACCGGCATTTCATCTGCTCCCGCAGATAGAATCACCTGTCCAGTGCGGTCAATGAACCATGTTGATGCATGCAGATAGGTCGACATCCCATTTAACTGCGTGTGAATGTCGGAAAGTGTCAGATCGTCTGTAAAATATCCGGTCAGGTAATCATTGGCGAGCAGGGTGGCTTCTTTATAAAGGGTATCAGAAGTATCTTCTTCCAGCTCGGAGATCGTCAGCTCATGGGTGAGTGTGGCGACTGTGAACAGGCAGAGAAATCCGAAGATCAGATAAATGCTGATAAATTTTAAGTATAAAGTGCTGCGCATACTATTTCACCTCAAACTTGTACCCGATACCCCACACGGTGCCGAGACTCCATGTCGGATGGTCCTTGATTTTTTCGCGCAGACGCTTGATATGCACATCGACAGTTCTTGTATCTCCGATGTATTCGTAGCCCCAGATTTGGTCGAGGAGCTGTTCTCTTGTAAATACTTGATTTGGTGAGGATGCGAGGAAATAAAGCAGTTCCAGTTCCTTTGGAGGCATTTCGACTACTTTTCCGTCACAGACGACAGAGTAGTTCGTCAAGTTGATCTCAATGCCAGGGTAGGAAACGCATTTGCCTTTCTCTGCGGCAGCAGTTTCCTGTCTAGGTGCCTGGTAGCGGCGGAGCACTGCTTTGACTCTTGCGACAAGCTCTTTGGAATCAAAAGGCTTGATCATGTAGTCATCTGCACCAAGTTCGAGACCAAGTACTTTATCAAAGACTTCTCCCTTTGCGGAGAGCATGATGATCGGAGTATCTGATTTTGCCCGAATCTCGCGGCAGACCTGATAACCGTCGATGCCCGGCAGCATTAAGTCAAGCAGTACGAGATTTGGCGAATAGCTGTCAAATGCAGCTAACGCCTCCTCGCCGTCATGTACCATCATCGTGTCGAAGCATTCTTTCAAAAGATAGAGGGAGATCAGCTCTGCAATATTTTCATCGTCATCGACGATTAAGATTTTCTGTTTAGTTACCATGGGGTAGGAATCCCTCCTTTATTTCAAATCTACTACTTAAATTCCACGATCGTGACGCCGGCATCTCCTTCACCGAACGCACCGAGGCGGTAAGATTTTACATGTTTTTGTCGTTTTAAATAGTTATGGATACCGCTGCGGAGTGCACCGGTTCCCTTGCCGTGCACGATGCGGACGGGACTGATGTGCGACATGTACGCATCATCCAAATATTTGTCAAGTTCTGCGATTGCCTCGTCTACTGTCTTTCCGAGCAGGTTAATCTCTGGGCGGACAGACATGGTCTTTTTCATTTTCATCTTTCCGGAGGAAGTCTTCTGCAGATGTTTCCCCGTGATCACAGGTTCATCGATGATCTCCAGATCGGAGATATTTACCTGGGAGCGAAGGATTCCCATCTGTACGAAAAGATCTCCTTTCGCATTTGGAAGAGAACTTACGGTTCCGGTCAGATTGAGGCTGAGCACTTTTACAGCCTCGCCGAGTTTGAAATCACTTGGCTTATGCTGTTTTTTCGGTTTTTTCGTGTCAAGCTTCACACCGGATCCGGTCTTTTTGATCTTCTGGCGGAGTCGTTCGCGCTCGCGTTCCATCTCTGCGGCAGAGATATTTTCTTTCCCAAACTTGCGGAAGTTCTTCATAGTCTCGTCAGCAACTTCTTTTGCCTCGCGGAGAATCGCGTTTGCTTTTTCGTTCGCTTCATTGATAATGCGCTCTTTGCGCTCGTCAAGGCGTTCTTGTTTTTGCTCTAATTTCTGTTTCAGAGCTTCTACTTCGCGCTTGTAGGCAGCGATTTCCTGCTGTTCTTTCTCAATGGTACGTCTGCTGTTTTCGAGGTCTGCAAGGAGATCTTCAAAGGATTCATCCTGTTCGGACAGACGTTCTTTCGCATCTGCGATAATATAATCCGGCAGACCAAGTTTACTGGAAATCGCGAAGGCATTACTCTTTCCCGGGATACCGATCAGCAGATGGTAAGTTGGACGGAGTGTCTCTACGTCAAATTCACAGCAGGCATTTTCTACACCCGGAGTGGAAAGTGCATAGACTTTCAACTCACTGTAATGAGTCGTTGCCATCGTGCGGATTTTCCGCTCGTGCAGGTAGGACAGAATGGAAGTTGCAAGTGCAGCTCCTTCGGTTGGATCGGTTCCGGCGCCGAGCTCATCGAACAGCACAAGAGAGTGCTCATCCACGTGCTGCAGGAAGGAAACGATATTGGTCATATGAGAAGAGAAGGTACTGAGACTCTGCTCGATACTTTGCTCATCGCCGATATCCGCATACACTTCGTGGAACAGCGCCAATTCTGAGCGATCCAGTGCAGGAATATGAAGTCCTGCCTGCCCCATCAGCGTGAAAAGACCGACTGTTTTTAGCGATACGGTTTTTCCGCCGGTGTTCGGACCAGTTACAATCAGAAGATCAAAGGCATCTCCCAGTGTGACCGTGATCGGGACTACCTTTTTCTTATCGAGAAGCGGATGGCGTCCTTCACGGATATGGATATAGCCATGGTCGTTAAAAATCGGTTTGCTTGCATTTAAGGAGAGGGCAAAGGAACCCTTTGCGAAGATAAAGTCCAGTTCTGTAAGCAGCTTATAGTTTCTGCGAATCTCCGTCACATAGCCGGCGGCATCTGCGCTGAGATTGGCAAGGATCACCTGGATCTCTTCCTGCTCCTTTCCGTAAAGTTCTTTTAGATCATTATTTAACTTTACGACAGCCATTGGTTCAATAAAGAGTGTCGAACCGGTAGAAGACTGGTCGTGGATCATTCCCTGTACCTGGCTGCGGTATTCCGCTTTGACTGGAAGACAATATCTGTCTCCGCGCATCGTAATAATGGCATCCTGCAGATAAGTACGCAGAGAGCCGTTGACAAGCGAAAGCAGCGTAGAATGTACTTTGTCGTTTGTCTGGGAAATACTTCTTCGAATGTGCTTCAGGGTACTGCTCGCGTCATCGCTGATCTCATCTTCATCGATAATGCAGCGGCGGATCTCGCCGGCAAGGATCGACAGTGGTTCCAGCTGATCGAAATACACGTCGAGGCAGTCCTGCTCCTCGTCCACAGTCTCGTGCCGCCCATAAGCTTTGGCACGGTTTGTCACTTCCAGTAATTTGCAGATGCGGAGCAGTTCATTACAGCCGAGCGCTCCGCCAATCTCCAGACGCATCAGAGAATCTTCCACAGTGTATACACCGCTGAAAGAGAGACGTCCTTTTTTTACAATTCTTGTAAAAGCCGCCGCGGTCTGTTCTTGCGCGGTTGTGATTTCGGCCAGGGAGGTCATCGGAGCCAAATGGCTGCAGAGTATCTTTCCGCCCGGGGAAGAAGCCTGCTCTGCAAGTAATTCAGTTATTTTGTTGTATTCTAGTTTTTTTAAAGTCTTTTTATTCATAATCATTCACCTGTTTCCATTCTACCTTATATTTGTAATAAAGGAAAGCAGAAATATTCTATACTTATTGAACATTGACAAATGTTAGGGTATACTGTAAAGAGGATGAAAAAGGAGATACGTCATGTCTATGGAGAACAAGGAAGGACCAGAAAAATTTTCTTTTTTGCAGGAGGTAATCAAGGAGAAGCCTCTGAATCGAAAAAAGCTCATGCATAAGGCAGCCGGGCTGGCGGCGGCAGGAATTCTATTCGGTGCGTTTGCCAGTATTAGTTTTTGTGTGTTCCAACCATGGGTTGATGAACAGCTGAATGCAGAAGAAGAGATTACCATTCCAAAGGACGAGGAACCTGAAGAACATCCACAGGAAGCAAAGGCAGAGGAAGAAGAAAGAGAGCCGGAGCTTACCCTTGAAAATTTTGAAGAGCTGGAACGTGCGATGTACCAGGTCGCTGCGGAGGCGAACAAAAGTATTGTCTCAGTGACTTCTGCCGGAGAAGATGATAACTGGACAGAGGAAGAGCGAAAAGAAGGAACCGGTGCATGTGGCGTGATCATGCCGTCCAACAGCAGAGAATATCTGATCCTGACGATGGGAAGTGCCATCAAGGATGCAGAGCAGATTCAGGTGACATTTGGAGATGGCGCATCCTGTGATGCTGCAGTCAGAAAGAAGGATGCGGTGTTGGGGATTGCCGTGCTTGCGGTTGATCGGAATCAGGTCAGTGACAGCACAAAGAATCAGATCCAGGAGGCTGTCCTTGGCAATTCTAACATGACTTACAAAGGAGATGTAGTGATTGCACTGGGAAGTCTGTTTGGTTACTCCAAAGGGATGGGATATGGCATTATCAGTTCCAATAAAAATACAGTCAGTGTAGCAGACCGAGTATACCGGCTGTTGGACACAGACATACCTGCCTCCAGACAAGGGAGCGGTGTGTTATTTAATATCGACGGTGAAGTCATCGGATTTACATTTGCTGCCGAACAGGTGACGGATGAAAGCAGTACACTGCGTGTCCTTGCAGTTTCGGATGTGAAAGAAGAACTGGAAAAGCTGCTAAATGGCAACAGTGTTCCATATATCGGTATTGTCGGGACGAATGTGACGGATGAAATTGCAGAGGCACAGAAACTTCCGAAAGGAATCTATATCAAAGAGATTGAGGCAGATTCTCCGGGAATGACTGCAGGAGTTCAGTGTGGAGATATTATCACTGCAATGGACGGCGATCCGGTGGTGACCGTGAAAGCACTGCATAACAAACTGCTGACATTTCAGCCGGGAGATGAAGTGAAGTTGTCGGCAAAAAGACTTGGATCCGAAGGATATGTGGAGATCAGTTATACCGTTGTCATCGGAGGAGCCGAGAAGAAATAGAAGAATTAAAATGAGAATATTATAATAGAAAGAGGACAGAAATGAGATATATTAATACATTACATGAGGGAGAGACCATCCGCTGTATTTATTTGTGCAAAGGAAAGCGCTCTGCAGAAACGAGAAATGGAAAGGCATATGACAATCTGATTTTACAGGATAAAACGGGAACTTTAGACGGAAAAGTGTGGGATCCAAATTCTAATGGAATTGCAGACTATGATGAGATGGATTTTATCGAAGTATTCGGAGATGTCATTTGCTATAATGGAAATCTTCAGCTGAATATCAAGCAGATCCGCAAGGCATTTGAAGATGAGTATGTGGCGGCAGACTACATGCCGACAAGTGAGAAGAGTGTCGAGGGAATGTATCAGGAGTTGATGAAATATGTTGCACAGATTGATAATGAATATTTGAGAAGAGCAGTGGAGTATTATTTCAAAGACGATGCGGCATTTATTAAGCGGTTTCAGGCACACTCTGCGGCAAAGAGTGTACATCACGGATTTGCAGGAGGTCTTTTGGAGCACACGCTCAGTATTGTCAAAATGTGTGAATACTATGTAGGGGCGTATCCGATCCTGAATAAAGATCTTTTGTATGCGGCGGCGATGTACCATGATATCGGGAAGACAAAAGAACTTTCCGCATTTCCAGAAAATGATTATACGGATGATGGACAGCTGCTCGGACATATCATTATCGGAGTCGAGATGGCAAACGATGCGATTCGATCTATTCCGGGATTTCCGGAAAAGCTGGCAAGTGAGTTGAAGCACTGCATTATTGCACATCACGGAGAGTTAGAATACGGTTCTCCGAAAAAGCCTGCGCTGGCAGAAGCGCTGGCACTTAATTTCGCGGACAGCACAGATGCCAAGTTACAGACTTTGACAGAGATTTTCAAAGAAAAAGATACGACAGACTGGCTTGGATATAACAGACTGTTCGAGAGTAATTTAAGAAAGACAAGTATTTAGAAATAAAAACAGAGAGATGAAAAAGGGTGCTGCAAAACAGAGAATTTCAACAAGATATAGATTGCATCGAATCAGAGATGAACTATACCATGTCTAAGAAATTGATTTTGCGGCACCCGCTTTCTTTGTTACATAGGAAATTCTTATGTAAAAAACACGCTTCACGCGCGAGCAGTGATGAAAATGCCAAAAAGGCAAAGAGAAGTTGGAAACGGATACAATTTTATGGTAGGAGGAAGATCATGAAGAAAAATGATACAGCGGTCGTGAAGATCGAAGATATCGGGATCAATGGAGAGGGAATCGGAAAGGCAGACGGATATACACTGTTTATCAAGGATACCGTGATGGGAGATCTTGTGGAAGTGAAAGTGATGAAGGCGAAAAAGAACTATGGATATGCGAAGCTGCTTCGTGTCATTGAACCTTCAAAAAATCGTGTGGAAGCAAAATGTCCGGTCGCAAAACAGTGTGGAGGATGTCAGATCCAGGAGATGGATTATCAGGAACAGTTACAGTTCAAGCAGAAAAAAGTCATTGGAAATCTGGAACGGATCGGAGGATTTGCGCCGGAAGTATTAGAAAAGATCACGCAGCCGGTGTGTGGGATGGACGAGCCGTTTCATTACCGGAATAAAGCGCAGTTCCCGATTGGGACGGACAAGGACGGCAAGGCAGTCGCCGGATTCTATGCGGGAAGGACACATCAGATCATCCCGAATACAGATTGTGCGCTGGGGGTTTCTCAGAATCAGCAGATTTTAGAGGAGATTCTTTCGGTCATGAATGAGAACCACATCCCGGCGTATAACGAGCAGGATTGCAGCGGACTAGTGCGCCACATTTTAATCCGTTATGGATTTACGACGAAAGAGATTATGGTTTGCTTTGTGATCAATGGGGATAACCTGCCATGTGCGGACAAATTTGTGGATAAGTTATCTCAAATCGAGGGCATGAGGAGTATAACTTTCAGCAAGAACAAAGAAAATACAAATGTCATTATGGGAAAAGAGATAGAAGTACTCTGGGGAGATGGTTACATTACCGATTACATTGGAAATGTAAAATATCAGATTTCTCCGCTGTCGTTCTATCAGGTGAATCCGGTACAGACCGAAAAGCTTTATAAATATGCATTAGAATATGCAGGGCTGACCGGAGAAGAAACCGTGTGGGATCTGTACTGCGGAATCGGAACGATTTCTCTTTTTCTGGCACAAAAGGCAAAGCAGGTGTACGGTGTTGAGATTGTACCGCAGGCGATTGAAGATGCCAAACAAAATGCAGAATTAAATGATATGAAAAATGCAGAATTTTTTGTCGGGAAAGCAGAAGAAATACTTCCGGCATATTATGAAAATTATGCGAAAGAATATCCGGGGCAGCAGGCACATGCCGATGTGATTGTTGTCGATCCGCCGAGAAAAGGGTGCGAGGAAGCGCTGCTTGAAACAATGGTAAAAATGCAGCCAGACAGAATTGTCTATGTCAGCTGCGATTCTGCTACATTGGCAAGAGATTTAAAATATCTATGCGGGGAAGGGTATGCGTTGGAAAAAGTACAGGTAGTTGACCAGTTCCCGAATACCGTTCACACAGAATGCGTGACATTATTGCAGAGGAGTAGAGGGAAGAAATAATTGAGAAGAGATTAAAATAATAAGGAATATAAGAGCTATGGGATGCAGTGAGGTGAAGCATAGCTCTTATTTTTATGTTTTGAAAATAGATTTCTTTTTTGTTTCCAATAGGACAAAGTCACATCCAGTGCTATAATAAAATAATAGCTGAAACATATGGAAGGGAAGGACGAACTTATGAAAAAAATAAAAAAACTTGTGGCAATCCAGCCGGTTTCTATTCTGGAAGAGAGTAAAGAAAAATTGAAGGAATTTTGTGAGGAAATCATTTTCTTTGATTCGCAGCCAGAGAGTGCAGAGGAGATTGTAGAAAGAATCGGAGATGCAGATGCGGTATTTGTCAGTTATACACATGCAATCGGGGAGGAAATCTTAGCAAAGTGTCCGAATCTTGTATACATTGGGATGTGCTGCAGTCTGTATTCAGAGGAAAGTTCTAATGTGGATATTGCTTATGCAAGAGAACATGGAATCACAGTGACAGGAATCCGGGATTACGGTGATGAAGGCGTAGCAGAGTATGTGCTGATGAACCTGATCGGACGGCTTCACGGGGCAGATGGGAATCCACCTCTTTTAGGAGAGAGTTCGGAGATTTCCGGTGCGAGGATCGGATTACTTGGGCTTGGGGCAAGCGCGCAGGCAGTCGCAAGAGCATTAGGCGCAATGGGAGCACAGATCAGTTATTACAGCCGGACGAGAAAACCGGAACTGGAAGAGCAGGAGGGGTACCGTTACTGTGAACTTTCAGAGTTATTAAAAGAAAGTGATGTCGTTTGTAGTTGCCTGAGTAAAAATGTGACGTTGTTATACGAGGAAGAGTTTGAGGCACTCGGAGAAAATACGATTTTATTTAACACGGCGCTGAGTCCTTGTTTTGAGCAGCATGCGATTGAGAAATGGCTGGAGCGGAACAATACCTGGTATTTTTGTGACACCCTGATGGGACTTGGAGAAGAATCGCTTCTTGCGCGGGAAAATGTCAGATGTCAGAAGTGTTCATCTGGGATGACAAGGCAGGCCGTAATTCGGCTGAATAAGAAAGTACTTGAAAATCTGGAGAGATACTGTAGTGAGAATATTTTTTAGTTGATCGGGTATACTTTCACCAAAAGAAAGAGAAAGGTGGAAACAAAAATGGTAGAACCGGATACAATTAAATTATTAAGAGAATGTGATGCAGGGATTAAAATGGGAATTTCTTCGATTGAGGAAGTGTTGGAATATGTACACGAGAAGAAATTGTACCAATGCCTGTCTGACTGTATGGAAAAACATGAGAAGCTGGAAAAAGAAATCCAGGAAATATTGAAGGAATATCAGGATGAGGGAAAAGAGCCTGGAATGATGGCGAAGGGAATGTCGTGGGTGAAGACTAATGTCAGGCTTGTATGGAATGAGTCTGATGCAACAATCGCAGATCTGATCACAGATGGCTGTAATATGGGAGTGAAGTCTCTTGGGAGATATTTGAATGAGTATCCTGAAGCGGAATGGAAAGTGAAGGAGATTGCCAGAAAACTGATTCGCCTGGAGGAAAAACTTGCAGAGGATCTCCGAATTTATTTGTAATCTGAAAATTATTTTAAGGATATTCGTAAGAAGCTATCAATTATTTTTTTCGCAGAATAAGTGAGAACAAGCAGGAAAAAATCTTGCGAAGCACTATATATTGTGGTAATATCAAGAAAGCAATACAATAAATAGTGTGAGGCGATATAAGAAATGAATATAAATCAAGAAGGAAAAAACTACGATTTTCCGGAAACAGAAGGACTTCAGGAAGTATTTTCAGACATCAGCAGGGAATTTCTGGATCCGGTATATAGCTTGGAAAAGCTGGAAGAAAAATACCATACATTCTATAAAACAGGATTCTCAGGAGAGGAACAAATGAAGATGCTCCTCAAAGCGGCAGTGGAATTGACGACGCAGGAGGCACCGAAATGGGAGATGATCGCAGCGCGGATTCGCCTGGTAACATTTCGAAATGAGTTGAAAGAACAGATGAAACAGCGGAACGTGAATTCTTTTTATGAGAAAATATGTTATCTGACAAAAGAGAATCTGTACGGTGCTTATATTTTAGAAAATTATACGGAGGAAGAAATCACAGCATTTGAGAAATTGATGCGGGAGGAACGGGATCATCTTTTTAATTATTCGGGGCTGGAACTGCTTCTGAATCGTTATGTGATCCGAGATCAGAAGGGCGTTCTGTTAGAAAGTCCGCAGGAGATGTTTCTCGGGATTGCGATGCATCTGGCGATGAAGGAACCGTGTGATCGGCCTGTATGGGTGGAGAAGTTTTATAATATGTTAAGCAAGCTGCAGGTGACGGTGGCGACACCGACACTTGCCAATGCGAGAAAGCCGCACCACCAGCTTTCCTCCTGCTTTATCGATACAGTGCCGGACAGTCTGGATGGAATTTATAAGAGCATTGATAATTTTGCGAAAGTCAGCAAACTTGGCGGCGGAATGGGAATGTACTTTGGAAAAGTGCGTGCAAGCGGAAGCCCGATCCGTGGATTTGAGGGAGCAGCAGGAGGTGTGATCCGCTGGATCCGTCTGGTCAATGACACGGCAGTCGCGGTCGATCAGCTTGGGGTTCGTCAGGGAGCAGCAGCGGTCTATCTTGATGTGTGGCATCGGGATCTTCCAGAATTTCTCAACTTGCGGACAAATAACGGAGATGACCGAATGAAGGCGCATGATATTTTCCCGGGAGTATGCTATCCGGATTATTTCTGGGAACAGGCGAGAGACAATCTTGAGGGAGAATGGTATTTGATGTGTCCGCATGAGATCTTGAAGAAAAAAGGATATGCACTGGAAGATTCTTTTGGAGAAGAATGGAAGAAAAAATATCTCGATTGTGTGGCGGATCCGGAGATCCAAAAGAGAGTCATTCCGATCAAGGATGTGATTCGGATGATCATTAAAAGCGTTGTGGAGACAGGGACGCCATTCGCATTTAACAGAGATCATGTCAACCGGGCAAATCCAAACAGCCATAAGGGAATCATTTATTGCAGCAATCTCTGTACAGAGATTGCCCAGAATATGAGTGAGATGGAAGTGACAGAGGAGAAGATTACAGAGATTGACGGGGAGCAGGTTGTTGTGACAGTCACAAAGCCGGGAGAATTTGTTGTATGTAATCTTGCAAGTCTCTCTCTTGGAAGGATCGATGTCAATAACAGGGAAGAGTTGTCAGAGATCACGAAGACGGCAGTGCGCGCGCTGGACAATGTCATCGATCTGAACTTTTTTCCGGTACCATACGCGAAGATTAACAATGAGAAATATCGCCCAATCGGGCTTGGGGTAAGTGGTTACCATCATATGCTGGCGAAAAATGAGATTCCATGGGAGAGCGAAGAACATCTGGCATTCGCAGAGCGTGTATTTGCAGAGATCCATTATGCAGCGGTGGAAGCAAGTGCAGAACTTGCCAGGGAGAAAGGGTGCTACACCTATTTTGAAGGAAGTAAATGGCAGACCGGAGAATATTTTGCAGAGAGACATCTGACCGAAGACCGCTGGAAAAAGCTGGCAAAAAAGGTCAGGGAAAATGGAATGCGAAATGGGTATCTGATGGCGATCGCGCCGACGGGAAGTACAAGTATGATTGCCGGAACGACAGCGGGGATTGACCCGGTCATGAGCAGGTATTTTCTTGAGGAAAAGAAAAGCGGAATTCTTCCGCGTGTGGCGCCGGAGCTTACAATGGATACGTTCTGGTATTACAAGAACGCACACCATATCGATCAGACTTGGTCTGTCCGTGCCTGTGGAGTAAGGCAACGCTACATTGACCAGGCGCAAAGTATGAATCTTTATATTACAAATGAGTATACGTTCCGAAAAGTATTGCATCTATATTTGCTTGCGTGGGAAGAGGGAGTCAAAACGATCTACTATATCCGTTCTAAGAGTCTGGAAGTGGAAGAGTGTGAAGTGTGCTCTGCGTAGAAGAGTGTGCCTGGGAGAAAAGAGAAAAGGAGAGAACGAATCAAATGGCAGAGTTAAAGAAAAAACCGCTGTTTAATCCGGCAGGGGATACGGAAGTACGCTTGCGCCGGATTGTCGGGGGAAATACGACAAACTTAAATGATTTCAACAATATGAAATATAGCTGGGTGAGTGACTGGTACCGGCAGGCAATGAATAATTTCTGGATTCCGGAGGAGATTAATCTTGGTGCGGATGTCAGGGATTATCGCACGCTTCCGGCACCGGAACGGCGAGCATACGATAAGATTTTATCATTTCTTGTATTTCTGGACAGTATTCAGACTGCGAATCTGCCGAACATCAGCGAATATATTACAGCAAATGAAGTAAATCTGTGCCTGTCGATTCAGGCATTTCAGGAGGCAGTACACAGTCAAAGTTATAGTTATATGCTGGATACGATCTGTGAGCCGCAGGAGAGAAATAAAGTGCTGTATCAGTGGAAAGATGATCCGCATCTGCTGAGTCGGAATGAATTTATCGGAAATCTGTACAATGAATTTCAGAGAGAGAAAAGTCTGGAAGCATTCGTGCGGACGATGATTGCAAACTATATTTTGGAGGGAATTTATTTTTACAGTGGGTTCATGTTTTTCTATAATCTTGGGCGAAATCAGAAGATGACAGGTTCCGTGCAGGAAATTCGTTACATCAATCGGGATGAGAACACACATTTATGGTTATTTACCAATATTTTAAGAGAACTCAGAAAAGAACTTCCAGAATTATTCAGCGAGGAGAAGGAAAAAGAATATCGTCAGATGATCCGAGAAGGCTGTGAGCAGGAGATTGCATGGGGGCATTATGTGATCGGCGATGCAGTGAGTGGACTGAGCTGTGACATGATCACAGATTATGTGAAATATCTGGGCAATCTGCGCTGCAAAAATCTTGGGCTTGCGCCAATTTATGAAGGGCATGAAAAAGAGCCGGAGAGTATGGGATGGGTCAGTCAGTTTTCCAACGCAAATATGATCAAAACAGATTTCTTTGAGGCAAAAAGCACCGCTTACGCAAAGAGCAGTGCGTTGGTCGATGACTTGTAAAATAGTGTAGAGAAAAAGAAAAAAATAAGAACTGCGTTGGGGACGCAGTTCTTGGAGAAAAGTTATGAAAAAGATGTTATTAGTAATAGTATTATGAATGTTGCTTCAGTAATATTTATTACAATAATAACTATACTGGAAAAATGTGTTGATTGTGTGTGCAAAAAATAAAAGGATTGTGAATAAAATAAGAAGAAAAAATGAAGGACTGTTCACAAAGAGAACTATTCGACCTACTCAGACACAACACCGAGAACTTTTCCCAGACATTTGAAATCACTCATCGGATGGATATGGATTGGCGTTGCATTGACATGGAATGGAATCAGTTTAATCGTATTTCCCATATGATATAATTTCAGAATGTACATCTTATGCTGAAAGGAGAATACTCCGATTTCATTGTGATGAACCGGACAGTTTTTCACGGCAAGAATATCGTTGGAGTGAAAAATAGGCTCTAGAATATCCGTATCCGGAATTCTGATGCAGTAATCAGTCTCGCTTGTGATATGGTTAGGCAGGATACTGACTTCCTTTGAGAAACAGTCGTCAAGATGGAACGTCCAGGCATTGTGAAGGGTTGGAAACAGGCATGGGAAGGAGACACATTTCTTCCGGAGAAGACCTTCCAGCATACGAGCATATTCCTCGTCAATGATCAGTTTGGCTACATGTTTTCCATGGTCATTGAGCTGACGGTATTTTTCGATGAGATCTTGTTCGTTTTTTGTAATGTTAAAGTCTGTCTGGAGATTGGCGGGCAGATAATCCTGGTATAGATAATTGGCGTCACATTCTAATGATTGAAAAAGGCTGACTAATATTTCAAATTTCGGAGTACTGATTCCATTTTCATAGTTGGCCAGGGCTTGTGGAGTAATGTAAGTGATCTCGCTTAATTTTTTTCGACTTAAATTCAGCATAACGCGTCGTTCTTTCAGTCTATCTCCTAAACTCATTGTAAAATCTCCCTAAAATGATATAATATTTTGTTAAACAAACTCATAATATTACAAGATTCTTTTAAAGTCAACAAAAAGATTGACTATTTTAGACAAATACGATAGGGTAAAGGGCAGGTGCTTTCTAAGGATTTACCAGTTTGTCGAAAGGAGTAGAGTGATGAGAGAACGGGTACAGGAAATTTTAATGGAGATTGGGATACCAGCGAATTTGAAAGGATTCAAGTATATTTTGGACATCATGGAACTATTTGAAGAAGACGAAGCATGGAGAAATGCGAAGATGATGATTGTATACGAGAAGGTAGCGCGTATGAATAAGACAAATTATTGCAGGGTAGAAAAGTCTATTCGTTATGCATTTTCCAACGCAGTTACTTATGGAGACTTGGCGCTGGTAGAGAAATATCTGTCAGTAGTCAATGTGACAAATGGAAATTTACTTCACACACTTTATGCTAGGGTATCAGAAGAACAAAGAGAAGAAAAGAAAGCAAATCTGCCGGAAAAAGACCGGGAAAAACAAAATACATATGAGAAAGAAGTCAATACATTTTTTATCAAGATTATGTGCGAACTGATGGATTTTCGGAATAAATGTATTGGAGAAGAAGATCATTTGTATGAGTCGATGAAAGAGACGTTTGGAAAAGTTGCCGGCTTCTAAAAAATACGAGGAGAAAATTTGTTTGAAAGAAGGACAAATGAAAAAGCTGCTCCCGAAAGGGAACAGCCGGCAAAATGAAGTGGAAAGCTTCTATCTGAGAAATTGATCAATGACGAACAGAACACCGTCTTCGTCATTGGACTTTGTAATATAATCTGCTTTTTCACGGACAAGCGGCTGGGCATTTGCCATGGCAACACCGAGTCCGGCGCTTTCCAGCATGGTAATATCATTATAACCATCGCCGCAGCAGATCATTTGGTCTGCGGTCAGGCCGATTGCAGATAATAATTTCTGGAGGGTATATGCTTTATCAATATTTTGTGGCATGATTTCCAGAAAGAAAGGCTCTGAGCGGTAAATATTGAGTAGCTTGCGGAAATGGGAGTTCAATTTGATTTCCAGTTCGGCAGTGAGCGACTCTTCACCTGAGATCAACAGTTTGTTTGTAGGAAAATTTATATATGCAGGGAAATTTTCTACACGGCAGATCGGAAGACTGTTGATTCGGGCTTCCAATTCTGTATAGGAATTCGGGCAGATTCCGGAGATGATCGCATCATCGGAATATGCAAGAATATCCACATCATAATCTTTTGCCAGTTCATAGGCAGGGCGTATCACTTCAGAAGGAATCGTCTTATTGTATAAGACTTCTCCGGTACTGTAGTTGATGATCTTTGCGCCATTAAAAGAAAGAACATATCCCCCATATCTTTCTAATTCCAATTCGTGGGCAAGCGGCAAGATGCCGGGGGTCGGCCGGCCGGATGCAAGCACGACGATCTTTCCTTTTTGCTGAATGTCAAGCAGCGCTTCTTTTGTTGGTTCTGTAATCTTTTTTTCAGAGTTGGTGAGTGTACCGTCAAGATCAAGAACTAATACTTCATAATTCATGTCAATTCTCCTGAGTGTTTTTTAAAATGTTAAGTGACAGAGGGCGTGGACGATCTCTTCAAAAGCCATTCCATGGGAAGCTTTTACAAGAATTGTATCGTGCTCCTTTATAATAGAAGAAACAGCATTTAAAAAGTCGTTTTTTGTCTCAAAATAGCAAATTTTTGTATCGTTTTGTGCAGAAAATTCGGATGCACCATCTGCCATTGCTTTGGATAATGTCCCAATGCAGCAGAGGAGATCCAGTTTCTTTTCGGCTGCATAGGTACCAACTTCTCTGTGAAGGAGAAGCTCCTTCGTTCCAAGTTCAAACATATCTCCGAGAATTGCAACCTTTCTTGTAAGTGCGGTGGAGAGGACATCCAGGGAGGCCTTCATGGAAACTGGATTTGCATTGTAGCAGTCATCAAGGATTGTCAGATGTTCTGTCTCAATCATGTGGTTTCTTCCGGCAACTGGCTGTAATGCTTCGATTCCGGTCTTGATCTCATCGAGTGTCAGTCCAAGTTCAATGCCGACTGCGATTCCGGCAAGGGCATTGTATACCATGTGTGCACCTGGGATGGAAATGATCACTGTAAAATCACCTGCTGGGGTGTGAATCTTACAGGAAGTTCCTTTGAGTCCGAGACTTTGAATTTCGTCGGCATAGAAAGCATTGTGCGGATCTTTTCCAAAGAAGATAGGAGTCGTATCCCCGGATTTGTCGACAGCGGATGCGGCAGAAGTCTCATCGTGAGTCGAATCAGAATAAGGAACGACAGTTGTACCGTCTTGTTTGGAGAAAGAAGCGGCATGCACTGTTGCAATTTCAGACAGTTTGTCATCATCTCCGTTCAGGATGATTGAAGCGCCCGAACGTCTGTGGGCGAACATCTCTGTCTTCGCTTTCCGCACACCGTCGCGGTCTCCTAAATTTTCCAGATGACATTGTCCGATATTGGTCAACACACAGATGTCTGGCTGTGCAATTTTGGCTAGGCGGTTCATTTCCTGAAAGTCGCTGATGCCCATCTCAAGAACAGCAACCTCATGTTCTTTTTGAATCTGGAAAACGGTCAGTGGGAGACCGATTTCATTGTTGAAGTTGCCGGCAGTTTTTAAAACGGAATATTTCTGTTCCAAAATGGAAGCGATCATTTCTTTCGTACTTGTCTTTCCGACACTTCCACTGATCCCGACTACTTTAATTCCGAGTGCCCTGCGATAATGTTCGGCAATATCTTTGAGCGCCTGGGCGCAGGAACTCACAAGGATATATGGGGAACTGTCAGAAAGCGGGTGCTCGGAGAGTGTGCAGAGTGCCCCTTGTTCCATCACCTGTGGAATGAAAGAATGTCCATCTACTCTGGCTCCTTTGATCGGGACAAATAAAAAATCCTTTCCGGCTTTCCGGCTGTCGATGGCGACACCGGATACTTCTCTTGTAAGCAGTGACGGTTCCCCGTAATAGGTTCCGCCACAGGCTGTTGTAATTTCCTGTAATGACATATGTTCCATAATCAGTTTCTCCTATTCTTGAATACTCATCTGATCTAACAGTTCTTTTTTGACATCATACAATTTCTTTGAGAGGTCAATATACACTTTATGCGGATTGAACAGACGTGTCACTTCATCCCAGAGTGTTTCTTTCTCTTTGCGGCAGTAATCAGCGATTTCCATGACGGTCGGTGATTGGTAGACACAGTTCCCGTTTAAGAAGACTGGTTTTAACAGTTCGCGCATCGTGTAAGTACCACCTTTTAGTTTTGTCTTCTTCCAGGTTTCTACTGGATCAAAGAGTAGGAGATCCTTACTTTCGTCGAAGACTTCATCGACAAAACAGATCAGGTCAGCAAGAAGCTTTCCGGTTTCTTTGTCATAGATTCGGTGAACGGTTTTATTTCCTGGGTTCGTAATCTTTTCCGTATTTTCTGAGAGTTTGATCTTCGGAATAAATTCACCGTCGGCATTCTGAATGGCAGCGAGTTTGTAGACACCGCCGAATGCCGGACAGTCTTTGGATGTGATCATACTTGTACCAACCCCCCAGGAAGTGATTGCGGCACCTTGATTCTTCAAGTCGAGAATGAGGTATTCATCAAGGTCATTGGAGGCCGAGATGAATGCATCCGAGAAGCCAGCGGCATCTAGCATCTTTCTTGCTTTTTTTGATAAATAAGCAAGGTCACCGCTGTCCAGACGAATCCCATAATTTTTCAGTTCGATTCCTTCTTCGCGCATTTCCCGGAAGACACGGATCGCATTTGGAACACCGGATTTTAAGGTGTCGTAAGTATCTACAAGCAGGCAGCATGCGGAAGGGTATAGCTTGGCATAAGTTTTAAAAGCAGTGTACTCATCCGGGAAACTCATGATCCAGCTGTGTGCATGGGTTCCTTTTACCGGTACATCAAACATTCGTCCGGCAAGCACGTTGGAAGTACCGATACATCCGCCGATCATGGCGGCTCTTGCGCCGTAGAGTCCGGCATCCGGTCCTTGTGCCCGGCGAAGTCCAAATTCCATCACACCGTCTCCGTCAGCGGCATAGACGACGCGGGAAGCTTTTGTGGCGATCAGTGACTGGTGATTGATAATGTTTAACAGTGCAGTCTCCACAAGCTGCGCTTCCATCACCGGAGCAATCACCTTCAGGAGCGGTTCTCTAGGGAAGATCACAGTTCCTTCCGGGATCGCATAGATACTTCCGCTGAAATGAAATCCGCTTAAATACTGAAGAAAAGTTTCATCAAATAGATTCAGGCTGCGAAGATAGTCGACATCTTCGTAAGAAAAATTCAAATTTTTGATATATTCAATTACCTGTTCCAGTCCTGCTGCGATGGAATACCCGCCGCCGGATGGATTACTGCGGAAAAAGATGTCAAAGACGACAGGAGTATTTTCCTCTTTGCTGTGAAAATATCCCTGCATCATCGTCAGTTCATAAAAATCGGTCAATAATGTTAAATTTTGTGTTGTCATGGTTCTTAGCCCCTTTCGTGCACGCTTTCGAGCAGTGCAGCGTTTTTATTGATAGTTTCCTGAATGATATTCTGGCAGTAGGCACCAAGGTGCTTGCGTTCTTCCCGATCAAGTGTGTGTGGATAGATTGGCTTGCCATACTCAATAATCACATGCGTCTTCCGGATTTTCGGAAATCCCTTTGTACCTTTCTTTGGCAGATGGTTTTCGAAAATTTCGGCAGTATTGTTCATCGAGATCGGAACGATTGCACATCCGGTCTTGTCGGCGATCTTGAGTGCGCCGTCTTTAAACGGGAGCATACTTAATTCCTCGCCGGTATTTCTTGTCCCTTCCGGGAAAATACAGATGGAAATTCCCTGCTTGATATAATCGATCCCGGTCAGAATTGTCTTGAGTCCTTCTTTTAAATTATCTCGGTCGAGGAACAGGCAGTAGAGATTACGCATCCAGTTGTTCAAAAGCGGGAAGCGTTCCATCTCCTTTTTAGCCACATAGCCGGTTAGACGCTTGCAGCGGGAGTAAGTAAGCAGAATGTCAAAATAACTTCTGTGGTTCCCGACAAATAAGACCGGTTCATCTGGTACTTGTTCCTCGCCGATCACGGTCGTTTCTACTCCGGTGATCCATAAAATACAACGAAATCCCCACTGGACAATGCGAAGACAGCTGTAATCTTTTGCCTTCCGGTTGAACTTCCCGATGATGGCTTCTACAAGCAATACTGGGATGGAAAGAATTAAAAAGGATATTAAAAATATCACTAAAAATGTAAAACGCAGCATAGTTAAAGTCTCCTTCATTATTTTGATTTATTGAAAATATTATACTAGAGAGGGAATGAAAAGACAAGAAAGATAATAAGATGTAGAGAGAATCATGCAGGAGCGGAAGTGATTGTTTCCAGGTGAAAAAGTATATTGGCAGGAAAATAGTTCTTCTTCTTGTTGCCTGTCTGATGTTGACGGTGGGCGGCTGTGTGGAGAAGACAGAGCGGACCGGGAAACTTCGGGACATAGAATTTACGGTGACAGAGAAGCAGGACATTCCGGAAGAATTAGAGGAAATGATTGCAGAGCGAAAGGAAGAAGGATTTCAACTTTCTTATGCAGATCAGGGAGAACTGTACCTTGCAGTGGGGTATGGAACAAGACCGACAAGCGGTTACAGTATAAAAGTGAAAGCATTGTACGAGACAGAAAATGCAGTCTATATACAGACGGAGCTTTTAGGGCCGTCCAAGGAAGAGAAAATCACGGAAAAACAGACATATCCGTATGTTGTTGTGAAAATGGAATGGATTGATAAAAATATTATATTTGAGTAGGAGGATGTTTTATGGAGTTAAGAAAGAAAAATGTACATTGCAGTCAGATTGGAAAGCGGATGATCCATCAGTTTTTTGTAGATGACGATTACAATGTACCCGATGCAAAAAATGATGTACTCCGTGTTGTACAGGGGGAGGGGCATGTCAAGGTCGAAGGGATAGAACGGATGGAAAATTATCTCAGAGTATCCGGAAAACTATATTTTCAGGTGTTGTATGTGACCGATGAGGTGGAACCAAAACTGTCAGCAGTGGAAGGAAGACTTCCGTTTGAAGAGATGGTCTACATCGAAGAAGGGGAAGCACAGGTTACATACAGTGTAGGGGATTACCGAGTGGAGTTTGTGCCGACGCTGATCCATTCCCGGAAAATGAATTTGAAAGCGATGGTAGAGCTTCAGATTTGCCGGGAAGTGCTCCGGGAAGAGGAGACAACAACCGGAATTGAAGAGGAGGAGGAAATTTTCCAGAAAAAGCGGACTGCGAAAGTGCTGGAACTGCACACCGGGAAGAAAGATACTTACCGGATCAAGGAAGAGATTACATTGCCGGGCACAAAGGAGAATATTGGGACGATTCTTTGGACAGATATTGTAAACCGGAAGCTGGATTCGAAGCTGATTGACGATCAGCTTGTCGTCAAAGGAGAACTGCTTGTTTTTTGCTTATATCTGTCGGAGGAACAGAAAGAAGACTGGATAGAACAGACTGTTCCCTATGAGGGAACGGTGGAATGTTCTGGGGCAGAGGCACAGATGTATCATCATCTCTATGCAAATCTGGAGGATACTCTTGTGGACATCCGCATGGATGAAGATGGAGAAATGAGGGTACTGGGCGTTGAGGCAACACTGGATCTGAAGATCACGATCTATCAGGAAGAAGAATTGGAGATTCTTGAGGATGCATATTCTCTGAAAGAAAAATGTAATCTGGAAAAGAAGGAAGCAGCTTATGAGACATTGTTGCTTCAGAATCATTCAAAATGCAAGGTGACAGAGCAACTTGCGCTTCCGGAGTTAAAAGAAGAAATCCTTCAAATCTGTCATAGTAATGGAGACATTCAGGTAGAGCACACAGAAGTGACGGAAAACGGAATTCAAATGGAAGGAATCCTCCATGTCTCCTTTTTATATGTGAAAGCAAATGATGAGGTGCCATTTGCAACGTGGCAGGGCATGGTGCCGTTTTCCTATCTGTTAGAGGCAGAAGGAATGAATGAGAAGACACAGTATGATATTTCAAATAATATTGAACAGCTTTCTATTTCCATGGCGGGAAGTGGAGAGATTGAGGTGAAGGCAGTTCTGGCATTTTGCAGTTTTATCAGACAGCCGGTGCAGACAGAGGTCATTGACAACATTACGATGGAGCCATATCAGACAGAGGAGCTGGAGCGCCGTCCGGGAATCGTCGGTTATATCGTAAAAGAAGGAGAGGAACTGTGGACACTGGCAAAGCGGTACTGTACCACAATTGACGGGATCTGTGCAGTCAATGGGCTGACGGAAGATCAGGTGAAACCGGGGGATAAGATATTGATTTTTAAAGAAAACATGAGTATACTATAAGAATAATGTATACAAGATACACGATTTCTTCTATCGGATGTAGAGGTTCTGATAGAAGAAATCCGTGTGTTGTGGTCGAAAGGGGTAGGAAGATGAGATACTTAAAGTTAAAATCTCTGGCGAAAATTAACCTGGGACTAGATGTACTCGGAAGAAGAGAGAATGGTTATCACGATGTCAGGATGGTTATGCAGACCATCTATCTGTATGATGATGTGACACTGAGACGAACGGAGGAACCGGGCATACGGATTCAGACGAATTTGTTCTATCTTCCGGTCAATGAAAATAATATTGCGTACAAGGCGGCAAAGCTTCTGATCGATGAATTTGATATTCAGGACGGAGTGTCGATCACACTTGATAAGCATATACCGGTAGCGGCAGGTCTGGCAGGTGGAAGTTCCAATGCGGCGGCAGTTCTGTTTGGAATGAACAAGATGTTTGCCTTAGGACTCTCTGAGCAGGAATTGATGGACAGAGGGGTCAAGCTTGGAGCAGATGTACCGTACTGTCTGATGAGAGGGACAGTGCTGGCAGAGGGAATCGGGGAAGAATTGACAAGACTGCCGCAGATGCCGAACTGTTATGTGCTGATTGCGAAACCGCCGATCAGTGTATCCACGAAGATGGTGTATGAAAAATTAGATTCGGGGGAGATTATAGATCATCCGGATATTGATGGGATCCTGCAGGGACTTTCGGAGCAGAGCCTGGAAAAAGTGGCAGCTTCGATGGGCAATGTGCTGGAGAGAGTGACGATCGGGGAATATCCGGTGATCGAAGAGATTAAAAATGTGATGAAAGCGTACGGGGCTTTGAACGCGATGATGAGCGGAAGTGGGCCGACGGTATTTGGTCTGTTCCGAGACCGCAGAATGGCGCGCGAGGCACAGAAAGCAATCAGAGACAGAGAACTGGCAAAGCAGGTGTATATTACGAATATACACAATGCAAGGAGGAAATAAGAGCATGGAACCAAAATTTCAAGTAAGCATGGACGAGTATTTACCATTGAGAGATGTTGTATTCAATACACTGCGGCAGGCAATTCTGCGCGGAGAATTAAAGCCGGGAGAGCGCCTGATGGAGATACAGCTTGCCAATAAGCTGGGAGTCAGCCGCACTCCGATTCGGGAGGCGATCCGCAAGCTGGAGCTGGAGGGACTTGTGCTCATGATCCCAAGAAAAGGGGCGGAAGTGGCCGAAATCACAGAGAAAAGCTTAAAAGATGTGTTGGAAGTCAGACGTGCGTTAGAAGAGCTCGCCGTAGAGATTGCCTGTGAGAAGATGACTGCACAGCAGATTGAGGAGTTGAAAGCAGCCGCGAAGGAGTTTGAAGTGACATTAAAGAGCAAAGACGTGACAAAATATGCGGAAGCCGATGTGAAATTTCATGATGTGATCTATATGGCGACCGACAACCAGCGTCTGATCCAACTGTTGAATAATCTCCGGGAGCAGATGTACCGTTTCCGCGTGGAATATTTGAAAAAGGACGAATCCCATGTGAAATTGTTAGAAGAGCATGATCAGATTATAGAAAATATTGAAAAGCGCAACAAAGAAGAAGCTGCAAAGATTGTATGTCGCCATATTGAGAATCAGGTAGAATCTGTGCTGCATACGATCCGCTCGAAAAAAGAATAGGAACAATGAATAAAAACTGCTCATCGGTACATACTCCTTATATCAAAAAGGGAGGTACATAGTGATGAGTGGGAGAGAACAAGCAGCAGAAACAGAAAAGACAGTTGTGCCGGGGATTACAAAGAAAGCGAAGTACAGGATTTTCATACTTGCAGTATTGATCGCAGGAGTATTGACCGGGGTGGTGACAACCAGGATGCATGCGGCAGCAAAGGAGAAGTTGTCCAATCTTCAGGAGCATATGGCGGGAGAGGTTTTGCGGTTCCATGTGCTGGCAAATAGTGACAGCGAAAAAGATCAGGCATTGAAGATGAAGGTCAAGGAAGCGGTTCTTGCCTATATGGAATATAAAATGCCGCAGCATACCGATCTTGCACAGACAAGAGAGTGGGTTGGGGAGCATCTCGGAGAGCTGGGGGATATTGCTCAGGCAGTAATCTGTGGAGAGTCCTATGACTATCCGGTTCATCTGGAATTGACTACAAGTTATTTTCCGGAGAAAACTTATGGGGACGTCACATTTCCGGCAGGGGAATATGAAGCGCTTCGTATTGAGATTGGAGAGGCGAAAGGGCATAACTGGTGGTGTGTCCTATATCCAAATCTCTGTTTTATTGATGCAGTTCATGCAGTCGTCCCGGAAGATGGAAAGAAAGAGCTTCAGGAAGTGTTGACAGAGGAAGAATATGATCTGGTAACTTCTGATGCAAAAGTAAAAGTGAGATGGTTCTTTTTCCCGGAGAAAGATGACAAATAGAAAACAGCAAAAGAAGAGAGGGATTTTATGACCGATTGGTTAGTAAAACGATTTGTAAAAGACTATGAGGAGACAGGAAACAACGTAGTCCGGACAAGGTATGGGATGCTGGCGAGTGTCGTCGGCATCTTTTGTAATGTGTTATTATTCTTGATAAAAATAAGTATCGGGTTTGTTCTGCGAAGTATTTCGGTTATGGCAGATGCATTTAACAACCTGTCAGATGCGGGATCTTCCATCATAAGCTTTGTAGGAGTTCGGATCGCAAGTAAGCCCGCAGATAAAGATCACCCGTTTGGGCATGGAAGAATCGAGTATATTTCTGCACTGGTAGTATCTTTCCTTGTCATTGAGGTCGGGTTTACCTTTTTGAAAGATGCGATTCAGAAAATCATGCATCCGCAGGAGATGCACTTTCAGTTGATTTCTGTTATAATATTATTGCTTTCTGTCGGAATCAAGCTGTGGCTTGGAATGTTCAATAAGAAATTAGGAAAACGAATCCATTCCCAGGTGATGCTGGCGACAGCGGCCGACTCGATCGGAGATGTGATCACAACTTCAGCGACGATTCTTTCGCTGATTGTTTTTGGAGTGACGGGAATTAATATCGATGGATTTGTAGGACTGGGAGTGTCACTTGTCGTGATGTGGGCAGGAATCAGCATTGCAAAAGACACACTGGAGCCATTGATCGGAGAAGCGGTTTCCCCGGAAGTCTATGTACAGATCACAAAATTTGTAGAGCAGTATGATGGGATTGTAGGGAGCCATGATTTGATCGTACATAATTACGGACCTGGGAAAAGTATGGCATCCATCCATGCAGAGGTTCCTAACGACACAGACATTGAGACGTCACACGAGGTGATCGACCGGATTGAGCGGGATGCGCTCAAGCAGCTTGGCATTTTTCTTGTCATTCATATGGATCCCGTTGAGACGAAAGATGAGACAGTACTTGCAGCGAGAAAGATGGCAGAAGAAGTGCTTCAGTCGCTGGACGCAGATGCAAGTATCCATGATTTCCGAATGGTAGACGGCAAAGACCAGATCAATCTGATCTTTGACATGGTAGTGCCACATGAATATGATCAGGCAAAGCAGAGGGAGCTGCATGACTTATTTGTCAGATGCATCCGGGAGAGGGATTCCAGATACCAGTGTGTGATCACCGTGGAGACAAGTTTTATCAATGAGAAAGAAAAGTAAAAGAGGCGCAGAGAAATGAAATATCAATGGAAACAACGGATCAGATACAGCGAAGTCGATGGGGAAAGGAAACTGACCATTCCCAATCTTGTCAATTATTTTCAAGACTGCAGTACCTTTCAGTCAGAAGAACTTGGAGTCGGATGTGAATATATGGAGGAGCATCAGAAAGCATGGGTATTGTCTTTCTGGCAGATTGTGATCGAGCGTCGGCCAAAACTTGGTGAGGAAGTTACAGTAGAGACGTTCGCGACCGGATTTGACGGATTGTATGGGACAAGAAATTTTGTGATGACCGATGCAAAAGGGAGTAAAATCGCCTATGCCTATTCCATATGGGTATTCATGGATCTGAAAAAAGGGCGTCCGGTAAGACCACAGCCTCAGGAAATCGCAGGATATGGAACAGAGGAACCGCTTCCGATGGAATATGCAGGAAGAAAGATCCCTCTGCCAAAAGAACGAAAGCAGGGTGAGCCATTTCCAGTGAGAAGACATCAGATCGATACGAATCACCATGTGAACAATAGCCAGTATGTGCAGATGGCATTGGATGTCTGGGAAGAGATGGGAACGCCGTCTAAGATCAGGGAACTGAGGGTTGAGTACAAAAAATCAGCAGTGTACGGAGATATGATTTATCCGTCTATGATAGAGGAACAAGACAACACAACGATCGTGCTTGGAGATGAAAAGGAAAGACCATATGCGATCGTGCAAGTAAGAGGAGAAAATTAGGATGCAGTTAGGGAAAAAACAAGTATTAACAGTAGTAAAAATCGTGGATTTTGGAGTGTATTTGGGAAGTGATGAAGAAAGAGTGCTTCTTCCGAAAAAGCAGGTGCCGGAGGATATTGAAGTGGGAGATCCGATTGAGGTCTTTCTGTATAAGGATTCCAGCGACCGTCTGATCGCCACGACCAATGAGCCGGAATTGAAAGTCGGAGAATTGGCAGTGCTCGAAGTTGCAGATGTAGGAAAATTCGGGGCATTTCTGTCGTGGGGACTGGAAAAGGATCTGTTCCTTCCATTTAAAGAACAGACAGCAAAAGTGGAAAAAGGAGATAAATGTCTTGTAACACTTTACATTGACAAAAGTCAGAGACTTTGTGCGACAATGAAAGTATACGGTCTTCTTCGCACGGATTCTCCATATAAGAAAGATGATATGGTACATGGGATTGTCTATGACACCAGTGATCGCTTTGGAGTCTTTGTTGCCGTAGATAATAAATATTCTGCGCTGATCCCAAGAAAAGAAGTTTTTAAAAATTTCCGTGTCGGAACAGAGGTGACTGGAAGAGTTACTGCGGTCAAAGAAGACGGAAAGCTGGATTTAAGCATCCGCGAGAAAATTCCGGCGCAGATGGATAAAGATGCAGAGTATGTGCTTGGTATCATGAAAAAATGCGATGGAAAGCTGCCGTTTAATGATAAAGCAGACGCAGAAAAGATTAAAAAAGAACTCGGCATGAGCAAAAATGCATTCAAAAGAGCAGTGGGAAGGCTGCTTAAGGAGAGGAAGATTGAGATCAAAGAAGATTCCATTGTGATGAAATAGGCAGAAGAAATGATTTGATATAGGTAAAATACTCCGAAATAAAAGGAACTGTTGTACTAAGAAAATAGTATTACAGTTCCTTTTTGAGTGTTTTCTTTTCTGTGCAAAGGAGATTTTTTGACCGTATTTAATCCGTAGTATTCCGGCGGATCAAAACAGGAGTAATCTGCTTATGAATCGGTTCGCTTAAAGGAACGGGCTGCCTTTTCTTCATCTCGTTCATTTGGAGGATCAGAAGTTCCATAGCTGTTTTGGAAATTTGATCGATCTGTTGTCCGATAGTGGAAATAGGGATGATTGACTCGTTTGCAATAGGGGAATTGTCAAATCCCATGATCTGATACTCTTGTGGTAATGTTCCATATTTTTGAAAAACTAGGTTTAGAAAAATATTTGCATAGGTATCATTGGCGAGAAAAACACCTTTTTTCTTTCCTGGATAAGCATTGTCAATTTTGATAAAGACTTTTTTGATTGCTTCGTAAGTTGTCTCATAAGTGGAACCAAAATCTTGCAGCATCAGTTCATAAGGAACATGGTGTTCGATGCAGGTATCTTCAAAACCACGGATACGATTGTAAGCGGGAACCTGCTTAGGAACCGGAACATTGACGTGAATGAGGATTTCACACTGATTCCGAATCAGGAGAGTGGCTGCCTGTACGGCTCCCATATAATTGTCAGTGTTGACGCTGCAGATATGTTCTGCTTCCCGCTCGATAGCAACGATCGGAATATGATAGGAGGCCAGTTTTTCTGAAGGAAACGTGTGGCTTAAGACAATCAATCCCTCAATCTTATATGCCATCAGCTCATCTAAATATTGTTGTTCCAGTTCTTTCTGGTCGCTGCTTACAAATACAAGAAATTTGTAACGGTAGTCTGTGTAGCTGGATAAAAGCTGATTCAACATCTCAGAATAATAGTGTAGATAAAGGTTCGGGATAATGATGCCGACAAATTCACTCTTTCCATTTGCGAGAACTTTTGCGAGTTTGTTTTCCTGATAATCAAGCTCGTCCAGTGCTTTTGCAATTTTTTCCTGATTTTCCAGAGTCAGGGAATCCGGATCATTAAAATATCTGGAGATAGTTGTCTTGGAGAATCCGGTATATTTTGCAATGTCAGCAAAGGTGACTTTCTTTTTTCTCATAATAAAACGCCTCTTTCTATAAATTAACATTAGTATAGCAAGAACAACTGTAAAAAGCAATTTAAAAATAACTGGTAAAGTGACCGGTTATTTAGAGTGGGAGAAAAGAGAGTGATTTTTTGGAAAAAATGTTGACAGAGGAGTAATTTTATTGTAGTATGAAATCAAAAGTAACCGGTTACTTTACCGGTTGCGGAACCGGTTTATAAAAGAGGAAAAGAAAATGGAGGAACAAAGCATGAGGACGTTTGCGAGAAAGAAAACAGTTTCTGCAAAGCAGACAATGAGGCAGAAGCTGGCGTATGTCAGAAAGAACTGGCAGTTGTATGTGATTTTTTTAATGCCAGCTCTTCTTTTGACGATTATTTTTAAGTATATCCCAATGAGTGGAGTACTGATCGCATTTGAGGATTACAATGTCATCAAAGGAATTTTTGGAAGTGAGTGGGTAGGTCTGGAGTATTTTAAGAGATTCCTGTCTTCACCAGATTTTATGAATTATTTGCTGAACACATTGAAACTGAGTGCATATGGGCTTTTATGGGGATTCCCAGTACCGATTATTTTAGCACTGTTGCTAAATCGGATTCGAAAGGTTGGACTGCGGAAGAATATTCAATTATTGATTTATGCGCCAAATTTCATTTCAGTAATCGTTCTCTGTGGTATGGTTAGAATGTTTTTGTCACCGGTAGGTCCGATCAATCAGGTGCTTGGAATCAATACAAACTGGATGGCAATGCCAGAGGCATTTCGCACCATTTATATCGCCAGTGGAATCTGGCAGGGAGCTGGATGGGCTTCGATCATGTATACGGCAGCGCTTTCCAACGCAAGTAAGGATTTAGAAGAGGCGGCAATCGTAGATGGTGCAAATATTTTTCAGCAGATTCGTTATGTAGAACTTCCGGCCATCAAAAATATTATTGTCATTCAGTTTATTTTGCAGGCAGGAAATATTATGAGCATTGGATTTGAAAAGGCATACGCATTACAGACTTCGATGAATCTTCCGGCATCAGAAATTTTATCAACATATGTTTATCGAATTGGTCTGTTGAATGGCGATTACGGATATTCAACAGCGGTCGGTCTGTTCAACTCGGTTATCAATGTTATTTTATTGATTGCAGTAAATCTGATCGTGAAGAAGCTTAATGATGGAGAAGGATTATAGGAGGTGCAAAAATGAAGGCAACAGGAAGAAAAAGAAAACTGGGAATGTCAGATAGACTGATCTTGGGAGTTGGATATTTCGCGTTAGGTTTATTTGTACTTGCGATTATCATTCCGCTTGTATATGTTGTAGCAGCTTCTTTTATGGATCCAAATGTATTGAACAGTCAGGGAATCAGCTTTGATTTTAAGAAATGGACCTTAGATGCCTATCGGAGAGTATTGGAAAATGAGATGATCTGGAGAGGATTTTTCAATTCCTTTTTCTATTCCACAGCATTTACAGTCATTTCGGTGTTTATCACATTGTTAGCTGCGTATCCGATGTCAAAAAAAGATTTTGTCGGAAGAGGATTTTTTAATGTGATTTTCATCATTACCATGTTTTTTGGAGGAGGATTGATTCCGACTTTTATTTTGATCAATCAGTTACATCTGGTGAATACGATTTGGGCGATTTTGATTCCGGGGGCATTTAATGTTTGGAATATGATTCTTGCAAGAACTTACTATCAATCAATACCGAAAGAGTTGCGGGAAGCATCTGCGCTGGATGGGGCAAGCGAGCTTCAGCATTTCTTTAAAATCATGATTCCAGTCTGCAAGCCGATCATCGCTGTTTTGGCATTGTGGTCTTTTGTGGGAATGTGGAATAGCTATTTTGATGCATTGATTTACTTAAATGATGCGGATCTGCAGCCATTGCAGCTTGTGCTTCGGTCTATTTTAGTGCAGAATACGCCGCAGCCGGGAATGATCGCGGATATCCAAAGTACGGCAGAGATGGCGAAAGTGGCAGAATTATTGAAATATGCCACAATCGTTGTATCAAGTTTACCATTATTGATCATGTACCCATTTTTCCAAAAATATTTTGATCAGGGTATTATGGTTGGTTCAGTGAAAGGTTAGGAGGCAGCAGCATGAGAAGAAAGAAGAATACCGTAATTGCAGCAGGATTATCTTTGGTGCTTGCATGTTCTGTTGTGGGATGCGGAGACGGAAAGAAGATGGAAGCAGAGATCAATCCGGATACACCAGTGGAAGAAGTAGCATTTCCATTAAAAGAAAAAGCGGAGCTGTCATTTATTACCAATGCGCCGGCAACTTCTACACAAGATCCAAATCAAAGAGAGATCTTCAAAAGACTGGAGAAACAGACGAACGTACATATTGACTGGACCTGTTTTGTGGCAGATCAGTTTGCGGATAAGAAAAATCTTGCATTGGCTCAATTTGGAAATCTTCCGGACGGGCTTTTCAATGCGGGGATGAATGATTATGATCTTTTACGCTATGCAAAACAAGGAATCATTATTCCTCTGGAGGAGTTGATTGACAAATACATGCCTAATTTGCAGGCGGTATTTGAACAGTATCCGGAATACAGAACAATGTGCACAGCTCCGGATGGACATATTTATTCCTTTCCGTGGATTGAACAGCTTGGAGAGGGAAAAGAAGCGATTCAGGCAATTGGCAACATTCCTTATATCAATAAAAAGTGGCTGGATTTTTTAGGACTGGAAGTACCAGATACGACAAAAGAACTAGAACAGGTACTGATCGCTTTTCGGGATAATGCAGATCTTTTGGAAAGCGAATTTGAAATAGAGGGAGAGGTTATCCCAATGTCTTTTATCATCAATAATGGAGATCAGGATCCAGGAATCTTAATCAATGGATTCGGAGAAGGATATGGGGACACGGGGGATCATTTTGCGGTGACAGATGAAGGAAAAGTGATCTATACTACTGTGCAGGAAGGATATAAAGAAGGCGTTCAATGGCTGCATGGGCTGGTAGAGCAGGATTTGGTCGATCCGGAAGCTTTCACACAAGAGTGGTCTACTTATGTAGCGAAAGGAAAGAGCCATCGTTATGGGCTTTGCTTCACATGGGATATTTCTAATATTGATAATTATGAAGACTATGTTATGCTGCCAGCGCTCGCAGGCCCAGAAGGACTGGTAAACATTACAAGACAGAATAACAGTGAAACGAGCGGGTTTGACAGAGGGCGCTGTGTACTGACAACAAGTTGCCGGAATACTGCACTGGCGGCTGCTTGGATCGATCAGATGTATGCTCCGTTACAGTCTCCGCAGAATAACTGGGGAACCTATGGAGAAAAAGATTCCTTTAATATTTTTGAGATGAGTGAGAATGCACAAGGCGAAAAAATGTTAAAGCATATGGACCTTGGAGAGCAGTCTCCGGTAGAAGTCCGAGAGGCACAGTCGGTCAATGGACCACTGGCAATATTAAATGAGTATTATGATACTTATGTGACACAGCCTACGGATGCAAAATGGCGTCTCGATAATATGCATGAAGTATACTTGGAGGACATGAACAGCAAGTATGTATACCCAAATGTATTTATGAGCATTGCAGATACGAATAAAGTATCTCAGTACGATACTGACATCAAGAAGTATGCAGAACAGAAAAAAGCAGACTGGATTTTAAATGGCGGAATTGAAGAAGAATGGGATAGTTATCTGAAAAAAATGGAGCAGTATGGACTATCCGATTATTTAAAAATCAAACAGAAATATTTTGATCAATACCAGGAATCCTTAAAGAATGAATAGAAAGACAGGTGAGCAAAGCGTGAGTGAAAAATTAGAAAAAGCGCGAGAATATGAAAAAAATAAACAGAAGGAGATTTCTTTCGAAGAAAAACCGGTGTTTCATATCACACCACCGATTGGCTGGATGAATGACCCAAATGGATTTTCATTTTATGATGGGAAAATTCATCTGTTTTATCAGTATCATCCTTATACACGAGAGTGGGGACCGATGCACTGGGGACACAGTGTCTCAGAGGATATGATTTCATGGGAAACTCTTCCTGTGGCGTTGGCTCCGGATGAAAATTATGATGCATTTGGATGTTTTTCAGGAAGCGCTCTGGAAGCAAATGGGAAACATGTGCTTCTCTACACTGGTGTGAGCAGACAAGTGCTGGAAGATGGAAGAGAAGAAGAGCGACAGAATCAATGCATTGCATATGGAGATGGAATTTCTTATGAGAAATCTTCCAAAAATCCGGTAGTGACTGGAGAACTGATGCCGGAGAACTGTAGCCGGATTGATTTCCGTGATCCTAAAGTATGGAAAAAAGGGGATACCTATTACCTCATCGTAGGGAATAAAAATGCAGAACAAAAAGGACAGGTTGTTCTTTTTTCCAGTAAAAATTTAGAAGAGTGGAAATTTGAGACCATACTGGCAGACAACAGTGACGGAAAAGTGGGGACCATGTGGGAATGTCCGGATTTCTTCGCATTGGATGAAAAATATTTTCTAATCTGTTCGCCGCAGAATATGAAAGCACAGAAATACGAATTTCATAATGGAAATAATTCTGTATATTTTGTGGGAGATTACGATGAAAACACACATACATTCCAAAAGGAGATGCCGAAAACATTGGATTATGGATTAGACTTTTATGCACCGCAGACGACAGAACTGCCGGATGGAAGAAGAATCCTGATTGCGTGGATGAAATCCTGGGATGCCTGCGTAATTCCGGAAGAACAAAAATGGCAGGGAATGATGACACTTCCAAGAGAATTACATTATGTAAATGGAAAGTTATATCAGAAACCGGTAGAAGAATTGAAAAACTACCGAAAAAATTCCTGTCGTTTAGAGAATCAGGAAGTATCTGGTACGGTGCAATTTGATGAAGTGAAAGGGCGGATTTTGGATCTGACAGTGGAAATCTGCGAAGGAGTCTTCGATGAATTTTGCATCGAACTGGCACACAATCAAGAATATACGACCAGTTATACTTATTATAGAAAAAAACAGATAATGGAAGTGAACCGAACATACTGCGGTGTGACAAGGGACATCGTATGTCAGCGTGCGTGGAAACTTCCAGAACAAAAAGAACCTTTAAAACTTCGTTTTATTATGGACAGACAGTCTATTGAATTATTTATTAACGATGGGGAGCAAGTGTCTACCACAGCAATCTGTACGCCGATGGAAGCAGAAGAGATTGTATTTTGTTGTGATGGAACAGTAAAAATCAACGTGGAAAAACATGAACTGATTTAAAGAGCAGGAGGAAGGCAATGGATGTAGTAGCATTAGGAGAACTTCTGGTAGATTTTACCAGTGCAGGAATCAGCGGTCAGGGTAATCAGATTTATGAGGCAAATCCTGGAGGAGCGCCATGCAATGTACTTGCAATGCTTCAGAAACTGGGGAGAAATACCGCATTTATTGGAAAAGTAGGGAAAGACTCTTTTGGAGAAATGTTGGTGTCGGTAGTAAAAGAACAGGGGATTTCAGCAGAGGGAATCTGCTATGATGAGAAAATCCCAACGACATTGGCTTTTGTACATAATGCAGCAGATGGAGAGCGTACGTTTTCGTTTTATCGGAATCCCGGTGCGGATATGATGCTTCGAAAAGAAGAAGTTGGGGAAGCACTTTTAAAAGAGACAAAACTTTTTCATTTTGGAAGCCTTTCTATGACATCGTCCGAGGCAGAAGAAGCGACAAAATATGCCATTTGGACAGCAAAACAAAATGGTGCGATAATCTCTTTTGATCCTAATTTGCGTCCGGCACTTTGGAATCATTTAGATGAGGCAAAAGAAAAGATTGCATTTGGGATGAGTCAGTGCGATGTGTTAAAAATCTCTGACAATGAGATCACATTTATGACAGGAGAAACAGACATTGATCGCGGAGTACAGAAACTGATAGAGAAATATCAGATTCCTTTTGTCTGTGCAACGATGGGAAATCAGGGAAGCAAAGCATTTTTTGGCAGTGAGATTGTAGAAGCAGAAGCCTTTTTGATGGAGGACACAATCGATACAACTGGAGCGGGAGATACATTTTGCGCTTGCCTTCTGGACTACATATTAAGATATGGTATACAGAAGCAAGACAAAGAAAGGGTAAGGGAAATGCTACAGTTTGCCAATGCAGCAGCTGCATTGATCACGACGAAAAAAGGCGCTCTGCGAGTGATGCCGGAACGAGAAGAAATTGAAAAGGTTTTGGGAGGAAAATCCTGCTCTTCATTTTGAGGGGCAGGATTTTTCTATTAGAAAAGGAATGACGGCGAGTTTCAATGATGATATACTGGATTCGTAGATTTTAGAATCATTGTAATAAATATTTGAGTAATAAAAATCTGTCGGACCGATTCAGAAGGAAATGGTACTTTCACTGTTTCGGATATTGACAGGAAGAGAAGAAAAGGAGGAAATCAGCAACATCTATGAGTTTTGCACATTTGCATGTCCATACAGAGTATAGTCTTCTGGATGGATCAAATAAAATCAAAGAGTACGTTGCCAGGGTAAAAGAGCTGGGGATGAACAGTGCTGCGATCACCGATCATGGTGTCATGTTCGGTGTGATTGATTTTTACCGGGCGGCTAAGGCTGCAGGCATCAATCCCATTCTTGGCTGTGAGGTGTATGTGGCTCCCGGGTCACGTTTTGACCATGAGATCAATGGCGGGGAGGACCGCTATTACCATCTGGTATTGTTGGCAGAAAATAATCAGGGATATCAGAATCTGATGAAGATTGTTTCCAAAGGGTTTGTGGAAGGATATTATTACAAGCCAAGAATTGATATCGAATTGTTAGAAGAGTACCATGAAGGAATCATTGCACTGAGTGCTTGTCTTGCAGGGGAAGTACAGAAAAATCTTCTTCGGGGAATGTTCGAGGAAGCGAAACAGGCAGCACTGAGATATGAATCTATTTTCGGAAAGGGGAATTTCTTTCTGGAGCTTCAGGATCATGGGCTGACCGAGCAGGCAGATGTCAATCAGCGTCTGATTCGGCTGGCGGCAGAGACCGGGATCGAGCTTGTGGCGACCAATGACGTCCACTATACTTATGCGGAGGATGAGAAACCGCATGACATTCTGCTGTGTATTCAAACCGGGAAAAAGCTGACAGATGAAAACCGGATGCGCTATGCAGGCGGACAGTATTATGTCAAGTCAGAGCAGGAGATGATCGAATTATTCCCATATGCAAGGCAGGCGCTGGAAAATACGCAGAAGATTGCAGATAGATGTCATGTGGAGATTGAATTTGGGGTGACGAAACTTCCAAAATACGATGTGCCAGGGGGAATGACTTCATGGGAATATCTGAATCAACTCTGTTTTGAAGGGTTAGAACGCCGGTATCCAAATCCGGGAGAAGAATTAAAAGAACGTCTTTTCTATGAATTGAGTACGATCAAAAATATGGGATATGTGGATTACTTCCTGATCGTATGGGATTTCATCAAATATGCGAGGGACAATGATATCAGTGTAGGGCCGGGGCGAGGTTCGGCGGCGGGAAGTATTGTCTCGTACTGTCTTGGGATCACGAATATTGATCCGATCCGCTATCAGCTTCTGTTTGAACGTTTCTTAAATCCTGAGCGTGTGTCCATGCCGGATATCGATATTGATTTCTGTTTTGAACGGCGTCAGGAAGTCATCGATTATGTTGTGAGAAAATATGGGAAAGACCGCGTTGTGCAGATCGTAACATTCGGTACAATGGCGGCAAGAGGTGTGATCCGCGATGTAGGACGTGTGATGGATCTGCCGTATGCATTTGTCGATACGATCGCAAAGATGATTCCGACAGAGCTAAATATCACGATTGATAAAGCATTGAAAATGAATCCGGAATTCCGGAAAATGTATGAGACAGACGAACAAGTAAAATATTTGATCGACATGTCCAAACGTCTCGAAGGGCTTCCACGGCATACGTCGATGCATGCTGCCGGAGTCGTGATCAGTCAGAAGTCGGTAGACGAATATGTGCCGCTTTCCAGAGCATCGGACGGTTCGATCACGACACAGTTTACGATGACGACACTGGAAGAACTTGGTCTTTTGAAAATGGATTTCCTGGGCTTGAGAACTCTGACCGTAATTCAGAATGCCGTCAACCTGGTGGAGCAGGCGACTGGAGTCAAGTTGGATATGGGGGAGATTGACTACAACGACAAACTGGTATTGGATTCCATCGGAACCGGGAAGACTGACGGTGTATTTCAGTTGGAGAGCGCCGGAATGAAAAACTTTATGAAAGAGTTAAAGCCGCAGAGTCTGGAAGATATCATTGCCGGTATTTCGCTGTACCGGCCGGGGCCGATGGATTTCATTCCACAGTACATCAAAGGAAAGAATGACAAAGGATCTATCACCTATGATTGCCCACAGCTGGAGCCAATCCTTGCACCGACATATGGATGTATCGTTTACCAGGAACAGGTTATGCAGATTGTGCGTGATCTTGCCGGATATACACTTGGACGAAGTGACCTTTTGCGAAGGGCGATGTCAAAGAAAAAGGCGGATGTCATGGAGAGGGAGCGCCAGAGTTTTGTTTATGGCAATATTGATGAAGGAGTTCCGGGATGTCTGAACAATGGAATTGATGAAAAGACAGCGAATAAGATTTATGATGAAATGATTGATTTTGCAAAATATGCGTTCAATAAATCTCATGCCGCAGCATATGCAGTTGTTTCTTATCAGACAGCCTATTTGAAATATTACTATCCCATTGAGTTTATGGCAGCGCTGATGACATCTGTGATTGAAAATCCGACAAAGGTATCAGAATATATTTATGCGGCAAGGCAGATGGGCATCAAAATCCTTCCGCCGGATATCAACCGCGGAGTCAGTGGATTCTCGGTAGATGAGGGAAATATCCGCTATGGACTGGCGGCGATCAAAAGTATCGGGAAGCCGGTCATTGAAGCAATTGTAAGTGAACGGGAAGAAAATGGATTGTACCGGGGACTGAAAGATTTTATTGAACGTATTTCCTTAAAAGAAATGTTAAATAAAAGAAGTATTGAAAACTTTATCAAAGCAGGGGCGCTAGACAATCTTGGCGGGACAAGAAAGCAGTTTATGATGATCTATATTCAGATTGTAGACAATGTCAATCAGGAAAAGAAATTTTCGATGAGCGGGCAGATGTCACTGTTTGATTTTGTCGACGAAGATCAGAAGAAAGAATTTGAGATCCAGCTCCCAGATGTTGGGGAATATGAAAAAGAGACGCTTCTTGCATTTGAGAAGGAGGTGCTTGGTGTTTATATCAGCGGGCATCCATTAGATGCCTATGAAGAGCAGTGGAAGAAAAGTGTGTCGGCAACTACACTGGACTTTCAGCTTGATGAGGAGACAAACCGGACAAAAGTGCATGACGGTGCGAAAGAAATCATCGGGGGCATGATCGTTGGGAAGACGATCAAGCATACGAAGACCAATCAAATGATGGCATTTATTACCGTGGAAGATCTGCTCGGAACGGTGGAAGTTGTCGTGTTCCCGAGAGATTATGAGGCGAACAGACAATACTTGGAAGAAGATAAGAAGGTGTTTGTCAAAGGAAGAGTTTCTGAGGAAGATGACCGTCCTAGCAAACTGATTTGTGAGAAAATCATCCCATTTCATCAAGTAAAGAGAGAACTTTGGATTCAGTTTGCAGACAAAAATAGTTATCTTGCGGAAGAAAAGCTTTTGATGGGCATGCTCCAGGATTCTGAAGGAGATGACACAGTTGTAATTTATTGTAAGGCAGAGAAAGCGGTAAAACGTCTTCCGCGTAACTGGAACATTGGGATTGAACCGAATATTTTGAGCAGACTGACAAATTATTATGGGGAAGAACGTGTGAAAGTTGTCGAAAAATGCATTGAAAACAAATTTTAAGTATGTTAAAATAATCACAAAATATATAAATAATAATATTTAGGTATAGGTAAATGGAGGTAATATCATGGCAAAGCGTATACGTACAATCGGTGTCCTGACAAGTGGTGGAGATGCTCCGGGAATGAATGCGGCAATCCGTTCCGTAGTCAGAACAGCTTTGGGGAAAGGACTTAGAGTAAGAGGGATCAGAAGAGGATATCAGGGACTGATGGAAGAGGAGATCATCGATCTTTCAGCAAGAGACGTATCTGATACAATTCAGCGCGGAGGTACGATTCTCCAGACTGCCAGATGTAAGGAAATGCGTACAGAAGAAGGACAGCAGAAGGCTGCTGCAATCTGTAAGAAATACGGAATTGAAGGGCTTGTTGTCATTGGTGGAGACGGTTCTTTTGCCGGAGCACAGAAGCTTGCAAAGCTCGGAATCAATACAATCGGAATCCCGGGAACAATCGATTTGGATATTGATTGTACAGAGTATACGATCGGTTTTGATACAGCGGTGAATACCGCAATGGAAGCAATTGATAAAGTGCGTGATACTTCGACTTCTCATCAGCGCTGCAGTATTGTAGAGGTTATGGGAAGAGATGCAGGGTATCTGGCATTGTGGTGTGGAATCGCCAACGGTGCAGAGGAGATCCTTCTTCCAGAAGAGCACAATTACGATGAGTCAGAAATTATCAAGAGAATTATTGATAACAGAGACCGTGGAAAGAAACATTATATTATCATCAATGCAGAAGGTGTCGGAGATTCCATCAACATGGCAAAGAGAATCGAAGAAGCAACTGGAATGGAGACAAGAGCGACGATCCTTGGACACATGCAGCGCGGTGGAAGCCCGACAGCAAAGGACAGAGTGTATGCTTCTATTATGGGTGCAAAGGCAGTAGAACTTCTCTGCGAAGGAAAGACGAACCGTGTGGTAGGATACAAGCATGGTGAATATATTGATGTGGATATTGATGAAGCGCTGAACATGGAAAAGAAACTTCCAGAGTATCAGCTTGAGGTTGCGAAAAAACTGGCAATTTAGTGATTTTATAAGAGAAACAATCTGTCTGTGAGGACGGCAGAGTAGATGGCTTTCTCTGACTGACAAAGGAAGAAAGAACATTTTCAATTCGGACGGGCATCCAGTGACGGGGGATGATTGAAAATGTTCTTTTTTTGCTTCTCATTGGACCGGGATTTTGAGTAAAGGGAACATGCCCTTGAAATCTGCCTGATAAGCGGGTACAATAGAGAACAGATATGGCAGATAGAAGGAGAAATGTTGTGAAGATAGAGAATAAGAAAGATATGCCGATCGGCGTATTTGACTCCGGAGTCGGAGGACTTACAGTGGCAAGGGAGATTATGCGGCAGCTTCCTAATGAGAGTATTGTGTATTTCGGAGATACTGCAAGAGTACCTTATGGAAGCAAGTCGGAAACTACAATTATCCGCTATTCCCGTCAGATTATCCGCTTCCTGCTGACGAAGGAAGTGAAGGCGATTGTGATTGCCTGCAATACAGCGAGTGCGCTTGCTCTGGATGCGGTGCGGAAAGAATTTAAGATCCCGATCATCGGTGTTGTTGCACCGGGAGCGAGGGCGGCAAGGGAAGAGACGATCAATAAAAAAATCGGAGTGATCGGTACAGAGGCGACGGTAAAAAGTGAGATTTATAAAAAACTGATACAGGCAGAGGACCCTCAGATCAGTGTATCCGGAAGAGCATGTCCCCTGTTTGTGCCGCTTGTGGAAGAAGGATTTGCAAAACATAAGATTACCCGGGAAGTCATTGATATCTATCTGTCAGATATGAGAGAATCTGATATCGATACACTGATTCTTGGCTGCACACATTACCCACTCTTACGCTCAACGATCCGGGAATATATGGGAGAAAAGATTCATCTTGTGAATCCGGCATATGAGACTGCAATGGATCTTAAGCGGCTTCTGGAGGAAGAAGAGATGCTCAGAGACACTCCGGTGAATGACCAGGAAGAACATGGAGAGTATTCCTTCTATGTCAGTGATGCGGCAGATAAGTTCAAGCAGTTTGCCAATTCTATTTTGCCGTATGATATTGAGACGACAAAGCAGATCAATATTGAAGAATATTAGAATGCAACAATATGAGAGATGACAGACAAAAAGTACAGGTGAGAGTATGACAAAAGACGTATTAATAAGTATTTCGGGACTGCAGATGGACGTACTGGAGGAGGAAAAAGAGTATGAACCTATTGAAGTCGTTGCTCCTGCTAACTATTTCCTCAAAAATGGAAAACATTACATTTTATTCGATGAAGTTACAGAGGGTATACCGGGCATTACAAAAAATCGAATAAAGATTACCGGAGAGGACGCTTTGGAAGTGATGAAGAGCGGTGTATCAAATGTGCACATGGTATTTGAGAAGAATAAAAAGAACCTCACATACTACCAGACACCGTATGGACAGCTTCTAATCGGCATCCATACAAAAGAAATGGAAGTGGAAGTGTCAGAGGATAATATCAATGTAAAGGTCGGATATATATTGGATGTCAATCATGAGCCATTGGCAGACTGTCAGATCCGAATCAATGTAAAGTCTAAAGATGCAGGAGACTTTCAGATTACAAAAAATATGGATTTCTAAAGAAGAATGAGAAAGGAAAGTGTTGAAAATCTGAGGGAAGAGTAAAGGAAACCTCCAAAATGATGTGTATTAACTGGCATCATTTTGGAGGTTTCTGTAATCTCCAGACATTTCCATGAAAGTTATCTTCCTGTAGGAATGTATTAGATTATTTATTTTTCTTTGTAGATTCTCTACTCTTTTTGTTATCGTTTTGTTCGTCTTTGTTCTTTTTGAATCTTGCGAAGAAGCCTTTTTTCTTTTCAGGCATTTCTAATTTTCCGCGAAGTCCTTTGACATCTGTGATATAGATACCGCTGAGAACTGCTTTGACTTCCTTTTTGACCGGGATCAATGGGAAAATTTTCTCGTCGCACATCAGAGTCATTACTTTTGGACCGATCTTTGCTTTTACAACCGGAACTTTGGCTCTGCGCAAATATTTCGGTGTACTCTCCAGTACGATGGCAGGAAAACCGGCTTCTTTTAGTTTCATATGCTTCTTATCAATGATAAGCATCGTTACATTTTGAGCCATAGCATCTAACTGCTGCTGTTGTTCTGCCTGTTTCTTTTCCGCTTTTTTTCCCAAGAAGTACAATACGATCGTGCCGATGATCAGTACGGCTAAAACGATAAGTAATATAATTACTGGTAAACTCACGATAGACCTCCTAGTATATAGTAAAAATACATTTTTAGACAAATAGTATTGTAGCATTGTTTCTTAGGAAGTGCAAGCGATTTGAGCGCTGCACCTTACTTTTCTGTGGAAAAATGAGTATAATAGGGAATGAGAAAAAGGTGAAAAATACAAAAGTGAGGTGAGGGAATGTTAGGAAATATTTGGAATGATCTTTGTACAGGAACTGGCTGGATGATGGAGCATCTTGTTTTGATCAATATTCTTCTTTCGTTTGTGATTATCTTCTTTCAGAGAAGAAAGCCGCAGACTGTCTGGACATGGCTGCTCGTACTATATTTTATACCAATTGTTGGATTTGTATTGTATCTGCTGATCGGACAAGATTTCCGAAAGAGCAGAATGTTTAAAATGAAGGAAATTGAGGGAGAAGTAAATTATGCAGTCAGACGGCAGGAGAAGAGTATCCGTCGGAAGCAGTTTCGTCTGTCCAATCCAAAGATGGAACGATTTGAGAATCTGATCTATTACAATCTGGAAGCGGCCAGTGCGGTGTTGACAGGGAATAATGATGTACAGATTTATACGGACGGCAGAGAGAAATTCGCGGCTCTGATACGAGAAATCCGCGCCGCAAAGACATATATCCATCTGCAATATTATATTATCCGAAAGGATGAGCTGTGGCAGGCGATCAGCAGAGAACTGATCAAAAAGGCCAAGGAAGGCGTGGAAGTACGCATCCTGTTTGACAGTATGGGATGTCGTGATATGAAGAAAAAAGACTGGGAGGAGCTGAATGCAAATGGAATTCAGACGGCAGAGTTTTTCCCGGCGCTGCTCGGGAAGCTACATTTGCGTGTCAATTATCGGAATCATAGGAAGATTGCGGTCATCGATGGAAGAGTTGGGTTTGTCGGAGGATTCAATATAGGAAAAGAATATATTGGGCTGAGCGAAAAATTCGGATACTGGAGAGATACCCATCTTTGCATCGAAGGATCAGCGGTTACTTCCCTTGCGGTGCGCTTTGTGATGGACTGGAACTATGCGGCCAGAGACAATCTGTTTTTGCGGGATGAGTTGTTTGAAATTCCAGAGTACGTAAGAAATGGAAGAGAGCCGGTACAGATTATTTCCAGTGGACCGGATTCCAAAAGTGAAGAGATCCGTGACAACTATATGAGGCTGATCCATAAGGCGCGCCATCATATTTATTTGCAGACGCCATACTTCGTGCCGGACGACTGTATTTTGGAAGCGCTTCGGATTGCGGTGAAATCGGGAGTAGATGTGCGAATCATGATTCCGTGTAAACCGGATCATCCGTTTGTTTACTGGGCATCGTATTCGTACCTTGGGGATATGATCGAGGCTGGGGCAAAATGCTATGTGTATAACAACGGCTTTCTCCATGTCAAAGGACTGACGATCGATGGCCTTGTAAGCTGTTTTGGGACAGCCAATATGGACATTCGGAGTTTTGAACTGAACTTTGAAGTCAATGCCGTGATCTACAGTGAGGAGACGACAAAAAAACTGGAGGAAGCTTTTGAACAGGATATTCTAAATTCTACGTTGGTGACAAAACGTCTTTACGAAGAGCGGAGTCTTCTCATCCGTGGAAAAGAGCAGTTTTCCCGCCTGCTGTCCCCACTTTTATAAGAAGAAAGAGGATTCTAAAAGAAGTGTGAAATCTGGCAAAACACCTTTCTTTCTGTTTGGAAGTGTGATATAACTGAAAGAGCAGTCAAAATGTGAGATGACAGCTGGAAAATGAAAGAATAATGAGGTAGGAAGATGAAAAAGAAATTAGCGGCGCTTCTTCTCGGAGTGTGTATGACAGTAACACTGGCAGGATGTCAGAAATCCATTGAGGACGATAATGTAAAGATCAGTGAGTATAAAGGGATTAAAGTAGAAGGACTGGAACTGGCGAAGGTGACAGATAAAGATGTAGAAAACAGCATCCAGAGCACATTGGAAGCGGAAGCTGAACATAAAGAGGTGACAGACCGGGCGACAAAGAAAGGAGATTCTCTGGAAGTTTCTTACGTTGGAAAAGCAGATGGGGAGACATTTGATCAGGGAGACCTTACGGTAGAAGTCGGAGGCGAAGGATTTGTGGAAGGATTTTCAGAAGGAATGGAAGGGCATAAGCTGAATGAGACATTTGATATTTCTCTTACATTGCCGGAGAATTATCCAGCGGAAATCGCGGGGAAAGATGCAGTGTTTACCGTAACGATCAATTCCATTACAGAGGAGATCCTGCCAGAGCTGAACGATGAATTTGTACAGAAAATTTCTGACAAGGCAAAGACCGTTGACGAGTACAAAAAACAAGTAAAAAAAGATCTGGAGACATCTAATAAAAAGACGGTAGAGTCTCAGAACAAAAACAGTGCATGGACAGAAGTAGTCAAAAACACAGAGCTGAAAAAAGAGTTTAAAGAGGATATCAATGAGAGCGTAGATCTGATGAAAGAGCAGTATACACAGCTTGCAGAGATGTACTACCAAGTTACATTTGAGGAATTCCTGGAACAATCTGGAATCACAGAAGATCAGTTTGTAGAGAAGATGGAAAAGCAGGCAAAAGATCAGTTAAAGAGCAAGTATGCAAGCAAGCTGATCGCCGAGAAAGAAAAATTAGAGCTTTCCGACAAAGCGTATAAGGAAAAATATGACGAATATGCACAGTCCTACGGATACGAAAACGGAGATGCATTTATTGAGGCAAATGGTGAGGACGGAGAAGAGAAGCTAAAAGAGAGCATTCTCTTAGATACAGCTATGACATGGGTTGCTGATCATGCGAAGTTTGTAGAGGCAGAGACGGAGAAATAAGAAGTTAGATGCAAGAATGGCAAGAGGAGTCTGTAAAATTCTGACCGGAAAGGCAGAGCATCAGACAGAAAGCATAAGGGGAGAGAAGACAGTGCGGATTGCATATTGTGAGGATGAGCGCGCGCAGGCGGTGCTGACAGAGGATATGATAAAAAGCTGGGCAAAGGAGCGCGGGCAGAAGTGTATCGTCGATGTATTTTCCAGTGCAGAACAATTTCTATTTGAGTTGGATGGAGAAGAACTCGTACCCTATGATCTGCTTCTTCTTGATATTTCGATGATCGGGATGGATGGATTTACACTTGCAAAACAGATCCGGAAAACGGATATGAATATTCGCATTGTTTTTTTGACATCAGATCCAAGTCATGTATTTGATGGCTATGAGATTGAAGCCTGGAGATATATGATGAAACCAGTAAGGGAACAGAAGCTGCATGAAATGTTGGACATACTTGTGACAGAACTTGCAGACAGAGAAGAGCCATATGTTCTTTTGGAAGTGGCAGGGGAGAATATCAAGGTGGAGCAGGGGCAGATTTTGTATGTTGCAGTGGATGGTCACTACACCACAGTGTATTGCAAGGACAGACAGCTGACGGTCAAAGAGAGTTTCGGGGAAGTTTTAAATCATCTGAACAGAGATACAAAGGACGGGGGCATTCCTCCTTTTGTGAAATGTCATAGAAGTACTGCTGTAAATTTATCGAAGGTGAGCCGGATTGGCAGGCAGAGCTGTATTCTTGCAGGCGAGATCGAGGTTCCGGTGAGCCGGGGAATGTACCAACAGCTTAATCAGGCATTTATTCAGGAAAATCTATAAGGAGTATTACAGATGAGAATGGAAATCATAGGGCTGGCTGCAGTGGCAATGCTGCTCCTGCTTGTGATCATCGGTTTCGTGATCCGGGCAATCATGCAGCGGCAGTATGAGAAGGCGCTGATTGACTATCAGAACAAAATTTTGTCTCAGGAGATGGATGAAGTGCGGAGCATCTATATGACGATGCGAGGTTGGCGGCATGATTATCATAATCATATGCAGTCGGTAAAGGCATATCTTGCGAAAGATAATATCACTGAGGCAAAGGAATACTTAAATCGGCTGGAGGAAGATCTTGCGGATATCCGCCTGCTGTTTGATACCGGAAATCTCAATGTAGATGCGATCTTAAATGCGAAGATTTCACTTGCGCTGGAAAATGGAATCCGGTGTGACTATAAGGCGGTGATCCCCAAAGAGTTGTCTGTGTCGGACATTGATCTGTGTGTTGTGATCGGGAATCTGATTGACAATGCAGTCGAAGCATGTCGGACGGTGAAGAAGGAAGAACAGTTTCTCCGACTTTATATTGCACCGCTGAAGCAGCAGTTGTATATTACAGTGACCAATGCCACTAGCGAGGTTGTGCGAAAACTCGATGAAGAATATATTTCCAAAAAGCGCGGTGATCACGGTCATGGGCTTAAACGGATTAACAATGTTGTGAAGAAATATGACGGTTATATTAATCGAAAGAATGAACCAGGGGTGTTCGTCACCGAGATCATGTTGCCATTATAGAGAAAATTTGCAATTCATGCACGGATTTTTACAATTCGTGCATGTTTTTTCTATTTTGAGAACAAATGTGATAAGTTAAGAATGCAAGAAAAGAGAGGAGGCTTTATAGATGGAGGAAGAGAAGAAACAAAAGCAAAAGAAAAGGAGCATTTTAAGCAACCTGATTTTCTGCTTTGCACCGGCTATGAAGAAAACTCCGGTTTATCTGGTGCACATCGGGATTCAGGCAGTCACATATGTTCTTCTTCTGTTACTGGGGGTAGGAGCAAATGCACTTATCGTATCGATGCTGGGGAAGGAAAGCCCGCTTATGCTGTTGATCGGGGCGGTCATGACCATCTTTCTTGTATACGGGGCGATTAGTTGGATTGATACTTATCTGCAGAATATCATATCAGTAGAATACATCGAAATGAGGGTGGGAGGACACTTCTATTCTGTTCTCGAAAAAATATTGGAGATTTCTCTGGAACAGTCAGAAAGCAGTGAAATCCGTCAGATGATGGAGAGGTCGCTGATCGCATTGAATGGAAACGATTCCAATGGAGTGCAAGGCATGATGCAGCGTTTTGGAATGTTTTTTACAAATGTACTAGGGCTGGTCACATATGCAATGATCGTGGGAAGTATGGATATACGCATCTTGCTACTCCTTGTCGGTCTGTCACTGATCACTGTCGCAACGTCCAAAGTTTCTGTAAAAGTGTATGAGAGGGTCAAAGAAAAACTTGCTGGATATCAGAGGATAGAGGGATATATTGATCGGCTTGTGGATGATATTGCAGGCGGAAAGGATATCCGCGTCTTCGGACTTTCCGACTGGCTGATCGGAAAATATGATTCGGCGATCAGACAGCGAAGAAAATATAGGGCGCTTTATAATGCGGCCTGCTTCTTCTCGGACTTTACAGAAGTGATCCTGGCAGCAGTCAGAGATTTTATCTGTTATTTTTATCTGATCTATCTTTTGAAACAGGGGCTTTCGTCAAGCATGTTTGTGTTTTATATTGGATTGATCAGCGGGTTTGCCAAATGGTTTACAGAGATCACAAGCAACTTTGTTGTGATGAAGCGGTGCGGGCAGCAGGTGGATGATCTTAGAGATTTTTTAGAACTTGAGAGCGGATCAGGAGGAGAAAGGCGGATTCCGGAAAACCAATTTTCCAGTCTGGACATTACGTTTGATCATGTATCCTATCGCTATGAGGGGGCAGAGGAAGAGGTGCTAAAGGATGTTTCCTTTACCATCCATCAAGGAGAGCGGCTTGCACTTGTCGGATTAAACGGGGCCGGAAAATCTACGATTGTAAAACTGATTTCTGGTCTATATCTTCCTACAAACGGAGCAGTCTATGTTAATGGGATCGACACGAGGGAACTGGATCGCAAAGCCTACATGCACCATGTTGCTGCAATTTTTCAGAATCCGTTTATCATGTCGTATACAGTTGGGGAAAATGTAACGCTCTCAGGAGAATGGGATGAGGAAAGGTTATGGAATGTGCTGGAAAAGGCAGGAGTGGCAGAGAAGATCAGCAGCCTTCCGGACGGACTATACACCTATTTTGGAAAGGATGTATCGGAAGATGGGATTATGCTCTCGGGTGGACAGATTCAGAAGCTTCTTCTAGCAAGGGCGCTGTATCACAGCCCGAAACTGTTACTTTTAGATGAACCGACTGCAGCGCTGGATGCACTTGCAGAAAAAAATATTTATGATACTTACCAGAAGACGCTGGAAGGAACAAGTACGATCTTTATTTCCCACCGGCTGGCATCGACACGGTTCTGCAATGAGATTCTTCTGCTTGACAAAGGGGAGATCATTGAGCGCGGAACCCATGAAACATTGATGAAAATGGGAGGGACATACGCTTCCCTTTTTGAACTTCAGGGGAAATATTATCAGGAGGAAGAGGCACATGAATAAGAGAAAACAGATGTCTGTAAAAGAAATGTGGAAATTTTGTCTTTTTCAGGCGAAAGGCTATCGGATTTTGCCGGTGATCCTTGTACTTGGAATGCTCTCGGGTGCATCGGTTGTCTATATTAACAGTTTTCTGTATGCGAAGATTCTCGATGTTCTTCTGGAGGAGAAGTATCAGCAGGCAGCAACTTTTGTCGTGATTCTTGTTGTGACGGTGATGATTGTATCATTGATCTCAAAGGCAGCGGAACAGATCTTTTCGCACTATGCGGAACCGAGCGAGGAGGAGACGAAAAAGCGTACTGCAAAAAAAGCATTTTCCATGGAATACGAAGAAATTGAGAAACAGGAGACGATTCAGAAGTTTCGAAGAGTACGGCAGGCAGAGCGCGGACATGGAGGAATCTCCGAACAGTGTATAGAAATTTATAAGTATTTTACCTGCTGCACGGAAGTTGTTTTTGCCAGTGGATTTGTCGTGCTTCTGCTGCTGCAGTCAGACTGGGAGAAGGAAAGTATCTTTCGGTTTCTGATCAGTACGGGGGTGATGATCGCTGGTTTTGTATTTGTATTGTGGTTAGGAGATAAGGTTTCCGAACGGATCGGAAAGGAAACAGTAATCACTATGCATGCAAATGAAAAGTCAAATGCATTATTTGACTATCTAGTCAACCTGATTGTTTCAGAGCAGTTTGCGCAGGATATCCGTCTGTTTCAGCTCAAAGAATATCTGATAAATAAATTTCAAGGAGATGTGATAAAGAAGTGTATGGCACTGTTCCAGAGAAGAGCGAAAGTTTCCGGACGTGGAAATGGCGCTGTCGCTTTTGCGCTTCAGATCCTGGCAGGCATCACTTATGTATATATTGCAATAAAGGCAATTGCAGGAAGTGTTTCCGCCGGGGAAGTGCTGATGTATGCGGGTGCGATCATAACGATGATGAACAGTATCCGTGAAATGATGGGAGCACATATTGAGATTGATTATTCCAATGAGTATCTGAAATCTTATGAGGAATTTATTCATCTCCCGAATATGCATTATGTAGGGACACTGCCGATTGAAAAAAGAGACGATAATCAGTATGAGTTGGAGTTTGACCATGTTTCTTTTTGTTATCCGGGGACAGAGACGTATATTTTAAAGGATGTAAGTTTAAAATTCAAAGTAGGGGAGACGATGGCGCTTGTCGGGATGAATGGTGCAGGAAAAACGACATTGATCAAACTGCTGCTTCGTTTCTATGAGCCGTCTGAGGGAAAGATCACTTTAAATGGGATTGAGATCGGGAAATATGATTATGAGGAATATATAAAGATTTTCGCGGTTGTCTTTCAGGACTTCAGACTGTATCATTTTCCATTGGATGAAAATATCGCAGGCTCCGAGAAAGTGGATGAAAAGAGAGTATGGAAGGTGATCCGTCAGGTCGGGCTGGAAGAAAGAGTGAAGAAGATGAAAGATGGGATTCACACGCTGCTCTATCACGAAACCGGGGATGGCGAGGCGCTCTCCGGCGGGGAGGCGCAGAAGGTTGCGATCGCAAGAGCGCTTTATAAAGATGCTCCGTTTGTGATCCTCGATGAACCGACTGCAGCGTTAGATCCGGTGGCAGAATCGGAAATCTATGAGAATTTCAACGAACTGATCAATGGAAAAACGGCCATCTATATCTCCCACCGGATGAGCAGCTGCAAGTTCTGTGACACAATTGTTGTTCTGGAAGAAGGAACTGTTGCAGAGAGCGGAAATCATCAAACATTGATGGAAAAGAAAGGGAAATATTTTGCGCTTTACGAGGCACAGGCACAGTACTATGTGAAGAAGAAAGCGGAAGGAGGGGAATCAGAAATTTTATAAAAAAAGAATTGTGTTCTTATCCGATTCTAGTTATAATAGGCATAAAGATAAAAATTTCACAATCTCTGAAACAGAGAGAAATCTGTGAGAGAAAATCAAATGTAAGAAAAGAATCAGACTGCGAAGTCAGTATTTCAAAAAATCAGGAGGAATACAAAATGAAGGTGACAAATGATATCATTTACGTTGGGGTTAATGATCATCAGGTAGATTTGTTTGAAGGGCAGTATGTTGTGCCAAATGGAATGTCTTACAACTCTTATGTGATCAAAGATGAGAAAATCGCTGTAATGGATACTGTGGATGTGAATTTTGCGGAAGAATGGCTGGCAAATATTGCACAGGTGCTGGATGGAGCAAAGCCGGATTATTTGATCGTGCAGCATATGGAACCGGATCATTCTGCGAATATTTATAATTTTATGAAGGTATATCCAGATACAACGATCGTGGCAAATGAGAAGACATTTGTGATGATGGCAAACTTTTTCCGGGAGATGGATCTGGAAGGAAGAACATTGGAAGTAGAAAACGGACAGACATTGTCACTTGGAAAGCATGACCTGACATTTGTGTTTGCTCCGATGGTACACTGGCCGGAAGTTATGGTTACTTACGACAGTACAGAAAAAGTACTGTTCTCTGCAGATGGATTTGGTAAATTCGGGGCAAATGATGTGGAGGAAGATTGGGATGACGAAGCGCGCCGTTATTATATTGGAATCGTCGGAAAATATGGTACACAGGTACAAAACCTCTTAAAAGTGGCAGCGACACTGGATATCCAGATGATCTGTCCGCTGCACGGACCGATTTTAAAGGAGAATCTTGGACATTATATCGAGAAATATGATATCTGGTCTTCTTATGCAGTAGAAAAAGAAGGTGTGATGATCGCTTACACATCGGTCTACGGAAATACAAAGAAAGCAGCAGAAACTTTGGCGGCGAAATTAGAAGAAAAAGGATGTCCGGATGTGTATGTCTGTGACCTTGCACGCGCAGATATGGCAAGAGCAGTGGAAAATGCATTCAGCTATGGGAAATTAGTGCTGGCGACAACGACATACAATGCAGATATTTTTCCGTTTATGAAAAATTTTATTGAGCATCTGACCGCGCGCAATTACCAGAAGCGCACGATCGGGTTCATTGAGAACGGAAGCTGGGCACCGACGGCAGCAAGAGTTATGAAGGGAATGTTTGAGGACAGCCAGGATATTACATGGATGAAAAATTCAGTGAAGATCATGTCCTCGCTGAGCGAAGAGAATCTGGAAGAGTTAGATCAGATGGCAGATGAGTTATGTCAGGAATATATTGCCCAGTCAGATGACAAAGCGAATAAAAATGATCTGACAGCACTGTTCCGTCTTGGATATGGACTGTATGTTGTGACTTCAAGAGATGGTGAGAAGGACAACGGACTGATCGTCAACACCGTTACACAGCTGACAGACAATCCGAACCGTGTGGCAGTCAATATCAATAAGGCGAATTATTCGCATGACATCATCAAGAAGACTGGTGTGATGAATGTCAACTGTCTCTCCGTGGAAGCACCGTTTAAAGTGTTTGAAAGATTTGGATTCCAGAGCGGAAGAGAAGCAGATAAATTCGAAGGATGGAATATGCTGCGTGCAGACAATGGTGTTGCCTTCCTTCCAAAATATATCAACGCCTTCCTTGCATTGAAAGTGGAGCAGTATGTGGATCTGGATACACACGGAATGTTTATCTGTACCGTGACAGAGGCTCGTGTGATGAATGATAAAGAAACGATGACATACACTTATTATCAGAAACATGTAAAACCAAAACCGCAGACAGAAGGAAAGAAAGGATTCGTATGTGTGGTATGTGGATATATCTATGAAGGAGAGGAACTTCCGGATGATTATATTTGTCCACTGTGTAAGCATGGAGTTGCGGATTTTGAACCGATTTAGGGAAAAGTAGAAAGCTAGCTTTTAGTTATATCCCCTGCATACATTGTAAGAGATGTTTGCAGGGGATTTTTTAATTATTTTGATAAGAATTATCCCAATATTTTAATCGATATTCTTTCGGTGTCATGTGATGCTTTGAATAAAAAATATGATAAAAATGTGTTCGGTTTGTAAAGCCTAAAATAGAAATAATATGTGAAATAGAATAATCTGTTTTTAGGAGATAGTATTCTGCCTTTCGTATGATAAAAGTCATCGAATATTCAAAGAGCGTCATACCGCTATATTTTTTGGAAATACGATTTAAGTAGTCTCCGCTATAGTTTAGCAGTTTGGAAAGTTCATGGCGTGATAGTTGTTGGTTAGAATCTTCTAAAAGATGGGTCAATTTTGTAAAAATTAAAAAGTCGTTGTTGTAATCAATATCGACAGTTGTAGTATGATATAGTTCACTATTTGATAGGTGATCAAATAGTTGAAATATGAAACCGTTAATAAAAAATGAATCTCCGGCAACTGGCGCAAGAAGAGTTTTTGTGATTTTTTCTTCTAAATTATATATTACCTTGTAAGAATCACTATTATTATATACAGGGAAAAAATCAAGGTATTCTTTTTTAGTATTCTCTTCGGTATAGGCATTTTTATATAAAAAATGAAAAAGTGTATGCAAAGAAGTGTTATTTTCAATGTCAAAGTATAAACCGGAGATGGAATCAAGCAGTTGTTTTACATAATTTTTTGAGAGGTTTAAAAAGAAAATACGGAAGTCAGATGACATTTTTTCTAAATGTCGAAGATTACAATTTACAATACATCCGGTTCCTGCTGGATAGATGCGCTCAGTATTTTCTATTTTAAAAATGACCTCACCTTGTTGGACAAACATGAATTCAAAAAAATCATGTTGGTGAAGAGGGCGTTTTGCCATTGAGGATAAAAGAGATTCATCATCAATTAAAATCTCAGAAAAATCATTTGGGGAGAAATTAGCAATCTTAAAGTATTTGTTTTCTAAATCAGACCGATAGACTTCAAGTACAACACTGAATGGTGTATCTATGTGATAATACTGACTGAAATTACTGTGAAAGTTATGAACTTTCAAAAATTTGGAACGGAATTCCTCCAAGGATTTTCTGCTATTACTCATAAAAGCCTCCATTTATTCGTGAATATGATACAATTTGATTGCTTGTAGGTCTTTTTTTAACATTGTGATAAAAGAAGATTTATAATAATATAATACTATGCTAATTAGATTATAGTACATTTTGACATGTGCTGCAATTATGTATTCATTCGAATGAGGAGAAAAAATGTAACAAATACGAGTATACGATGGAGGGAATTATGAGAGAGAAAAAATATTTGAAGTGGTATCAGAAACTTGCATATGGTGCAGGAGATCTAGCATCAAACTGTAGTTATGGATTGGTATCTAGTTTCTTATTGTTATATTTATCAGACACAATGGGAATGAATACTGGAATTATAGGAACATTGATGCTTGTTTCGAAGGTATTGGATGGAGTTACAGATGTATTTTTTGGTAGAATGATTGATAAAACAAAAAGCAAGCTGGGAAAAGCTCGTCCATGGATGCTATATGCTCAAATTGGAGTATCGCTGTGTCTATTATTATTGTTTTCAGTGCCTGATATTGGAGAAACAGCGCAATATGCATATTTCTTTGTATTTTACACAAGTTTAAATGCTATTTTCTATACTGCAAATGGAATTGCATATTCAACATTATCTGCATTAATCACAAAAAACTCTACAGAACGAGTACAATTAGGATCTATTCGTTTTATGTTTGCAGTTGTTACTAATATTGTGATGGGGTTTGCGGTAACAGGTGCAGTTGCACATTTTGGCGGCGGAGCAAAAGGATGGAGAGTGGTTGCTTTTATTTGTGCAGTGATTGGTCTGGTTGTAAATACGATCAGCTGTCTGGCAGTAAAAGAAGTTCCGGATGAAGAAAATACAGAAATACAGGAAGAAGCAGGACAAAAAGATGATAAATTAAGTTTTGTGGATACAATCAAAATTTTATTTGCAAATAAGTATTATATTATGATTCTTGTTTTGTATATCGTATATTATACAATGAGTGGATTGACAACGGGCAGCGGGATATATTTTACTACATATGTGTTGGGAGATGCCTCTTTATTAGGTTCCTTTTCTATGATGAAAATGTTTCCTGTAATTATTGCATTAGCATTTACACCTATGCTTGTAAAAAAGGCAGGAAGTATGCAGAAGGTAAATTTTTGGGGATATGTGATTAATACAGTTTTGAGTGTGTTCTTTGTTTATTTTGCAGTAAAAAGAAATGTACCTATGCTCTTATTGGTAATGTTTATGAAAGGTGTTTTTGCAGGAACTCTTAGCGGAACATTAAACGCATTGATCGCAGAAATTAGCGGATATACTTATAGAACAAAAAAAGTACATATGGATGGAACCATGTTTAGCTGTTCTTCTCTTGGGGTAAAAGTTGGCGGTGGAATTGGTACAGCAGCAGTCGGCTGGCTTTTGAACATAGGAGGATATGTTGGAACGGCAACAGTACAATCTCAGAGCGCAATTAATATGATCTTTCATATGTATATTACACTTCCGGTTGTATTCGGAGTGATTATTACAATTATTTTAAGTATGCTGAAAGTAGAAAAAGCAAATAAAGAATGGGATGAAAAACATAATGTTGAAAAGTAATTTTAACCAAAACTGGAAATTTGTAAAAGGTTGTATACCGTCACTAATGACATTGAAAATGTACGGAAAGGAAGCAGATGATATCTCACTTCCGCACGATGCCATGATTCATGAGACTCCTTGTGAGACAACAAAAAATGGTGGAGCTACAGGTTTTTATCCAGGAGGAATATATACTTATTTTAAAACATTTGTTGCCCCGGAAGAGTGGAAGGATAAAACGGTAACGTTAGAATTTGAAGGTGTTTATGAAAAAGCAATGGTGTATTTGAATGGTGCACTGATAACAACGAATTCATATGGATATTCTAATTTTTATGCTTCACTGGACCGATATTTACAATATGGGCAGGAAAATGAATTAAAAGTAGTAGCAGATAATTCGGCGGAGCAAAATAGTAGATGGTATACAGGAAGCGGAATTTACAGGAATGTGAATCTGTTTGTTGGAGAACTCATACAAATACCAGTGGACGGAGTGCATGCTACAACGATAAATGTGGAGAAAGACTTTGCAGTGGTAGAATTTGTGACTACTGTTGTGAATCAGACAAGAAAAAAGGAAAAACTTCAAGTACAGATAGAAATGAGTGATGAAGATGGAAACGTAATCCGAGGAGTGACGCATTTAACAGCCTTTGGAAATTCGGAAAATCAAATTCGTCAAGAGATTGTAATTAAAAATCCTAAATTATGGAACTGTGACACTCCGCATTTGTATAAATGTCAAGTGAGTATATTCTCTGAGAAAAAAGTATGGGATACCAATGAGTTTCTGTATGGGATTCGCCGGATCACTTTGGATTCGGTGTATGGTCTTCGAATAAATGGTGAGTCTGTGAAACTACGTGGAACTTGCGTTCATCACGATAATGGGATTCTTGGTGCGGCGACATATAGAGAAGCAGAATATCGGAAATGTAAATTGCTGAAGCAAGCTGGATTTAATAGTGTACGCAGCGCACATCATCCTGCAGCAAAAGATTTTCTTGATGCATGTGACAAGTATGGGATTTTAGTTATGGATGAATTATGTGACATGTGGACCATTCATAAAAATGACCATGATTATGCATTCTCATTTTTAAATGAGTGGAAAAATATTGTAGATAAAATGATCCAAAAAGATTATAACCATCCATCAGTTATTATGTATTCCATCGGAAATGAAATTCAGGAAGTGGGAACAGAGCGTGGTGCAGAAATTAACCGTACTATCTGTAATTATATAAAAGAAAAAGACAGAACGAGATATACTACAAATGGAATCAATGGCCTGAATGCAGCCGGAGCAAAAATGTATCCGATTATGCAAGATTTAGCGCCATTATTTAAAAAAGATGCAGAAAATAGTGAGACAAATGATTCCTCAGGAAGCAACGCGATTAATAGTTTTATGCAATTGATGGAGGGAGAAGTCGGTGATGCCTTTGCAAAACATCCGTTTATGACAGAAGTCCTGCAGGAAAGTTGTGAAGCGATGGATATTATAGGATTAAATTATTTGACAGGCAGACATCTGTTGGATACAGAATTGTATCCAAATAAATGTGTTCTTGGGACAGAAACATTTCCAGCAGATATTGCAAGACTTTGGTCTGTTGTAAAAAAATCAAATCAAGTACTGGGAGATTTTACATGGTCGGGCTATGATTATCTAGGAGAAGCAGGATGTGGCATTTTCTATTATGATGAGAAAACTAATTTTGGAAGTTATTTTCCGGATCGACTTGCATATATTGGAGACATTGATCTGACAGGATACAGAAGACCGATTAGTTATTTGCGCGAAATTGTATATGGAATGCGAAAAGAACCATATATTGCGGTGGAACGGGTTGACCGTTCTGGAATGAAGCATTCAAAGACACCTTGGATGCTGAAAGATAATATTGCTTCCTGGACATGGGAAGGATATGAAGGAAAGTCTGCAATGGTAGATGTATATTCAGCAGATGAAGAGGTAGAATTATTCATAAATGGGAAATCGCTTGGGAAAAAACCAGCAGGAGAAAAAGTTGGATATGTAAGTACCTTTGAATGTAAGTATGAGCCTGGAGAAGTTACTGCCATAAGCTATAACCAAGGGAAAGAAAGCAGTTCTTGCCAATTAAAAACAGCAGGGACTGCCAGGGGAGTGAAAGTAGATGTTTCTCAGGAAGTAATGATAAAAGGTACGGAGGAACTTGTTTTTATTCAGTTGAGCCTTGTAGATAAAGATGGCTTAGAAGTGTTGACAGAGGAGAAAGAAATTAAAGTAGTAGCTGAAGGAAATGTCCAGATTCTTGCAGTTGGAAATGCAGATCCCCAGACAACAACATCTTATGATAGTCATTGTTGGAAAACCTATCATGGGAAACTTTTGTTAGTTGCCAAAGCTGGGGAGCTGTTGGGAGAGAGTGTGATTCACATTGTCATGGATGATAATATAATAAAAGATGTTAGTATAAAAGTTATAGACTCAGAGAGTAGTTTTTGATAAAGGGGAGGGATGAAACGGTCATAGGGCAGGAATACTGGCAGGACACAAAATGTTCACAATTTTTTTAGCACTCCCTCTTGACGAGTGATAACACAAGTGTTATATTACAACTAGAACAAAGGAGGAGGACGAAGAAAGGATGAGAAGATCTGAATAGTCCCCACATCACCGGTTCCAATAAATGACATTTATCAATAAGATTTTAATGGAAAAGGAGAGATGATTTATGATGATGCCTAGTATTTTTGGAGAGAATTTGTTTGATGATTTCTTTGATTTTGATTACCCATTCAGAGGTTACCAGAGAGCGAACACAGAGTCTTTGATGAAGACAGACATTAAGGAGCATGAACATGGCTACGAATTGGAAGTAAGCCTTCCGGGATATAAGAAAGAAGACATTCACGCAGAATTAAAAGATGGTTATCTGACCATCCAGGCGGCGGCGACGAAGAACAACGATCAGAAGGATGAGAAGACAGGCAATTATATCCGAAGAGAAAGATATTCCGGATCTTGCAGCAGAAGTTTCTATGTAGGAAAGGATATCACTCAGGAAGACATTAAGGCAAAATATGAAAATGGTATACTTGTTCTTGCAATCCCGAAGAAGGATCAGAAGAAAGTAGAAGCTGAGGAGAAGAAATATATTGCCATCGAAGGATAGTGCTGGTAGGTGTGTATGGGGAAGAACTTTTTGTTACGGATCAAGAAAGCAGTGATAGATTTTCAGACACACTCTATATAGATTTGGGACTGCATGATTACAGACTGTGACATGCAGTCCCGTTTTTATTCCGCAGGAAATTTTTAATCTTGCATAAAAATTGTAGTAGGAAAGGGGAGAAATAGTTATGGCGGCAAATAAGGATTATTACAAGATTCTCGGAGTGGACAGAAATGCAGACGCGAATGCGATCAAGAAGGCATACCGAAAACTGGCAAAAAAGTATCATCCGGATACCAATCAGGAGAATTCTGTTGCAAATGAGAAATTTAAAGAAGTGACCGAAGCTTACGAGATCCTGCACGATGAAGAGAAACGAAAGTTGTACGATCGATTTGGAACAGCAGCCTTTGATGGAAGTATGGGAGCAGATCCGGGCGCCTATCAGTCGTACGGAGAACCTAAAGGGGCGAAGTTCTATCGAAGTCCGGACGGAAGCTACCAGGAATTTCATTTTGAAGGCGGAAATATGGATGATTTTTTTGATGACATTTTTGGAAGTTCTTTTCAGAGAGCAAGGGGAAGTGGAGCTGGACCGCGCGGTTATCGCAGGAAAGGTGCAGATGTCACTGCAAAATTAGAGGTGACTTTTGAGGAAGCAGCATTTGGAGGAGATAAGGTCATCTCTTATACAGACGCAAGTGGACGTGCACAGTCTCTGAAAGTACACATTCCGGCGGGAATTTCTTCCGGCAAGAAAATCCGGCTGAAAGGAAAGGGACAGGACGGGATGAACGGAGGGGAAGCCGGAGATCTGTTTCTGGAAATTTCAGTAAAAGACAAAGTCGGTTATGAACGGAAGGGAGACGATGTCTACACGACCATTCAGATTCCATATACAACAGCGGTGTTGGGCGGTGAGGTGATTGTGCCTACACTTTACGGAAAGGTAAGCTGCAAGATCAAGGAAGGAACACAATCCGGAACAAAAGTGAGACTGGCCGGAAAGGGAATCGCACATATGGGTCAGCCATCCGGAAAAGGAGATCAGTATGTGACAATTCAAATCCAGGTGCCGCGGAATCTGAGTGAAGATGCAAGGAGAAAGTTGAGAGCATATCAGGAGGCAGCAGGAAGAGTTGCATAAGCATTGCTGTTTAAATACCACTGTTTAAGAAGGATAAAGGGGAGAGGTACGGGAAAGATAAAGTGTAAGGAAGCAGTTGTTATTGGAAAAACTTTGGTTTATAATAGGGGTGTACAAGCGGGAAGGGAGTTTTCTCTTCCTGAATGTATTTTGGAAACCGATGAATTTACACTTTATAAGGATGGGAAACATATGATAAAAGTTCAGGAATACAGAGGACATATTCGCAACTGGGAGGCGCTTTGTGAAGAGCTTTGCATTGACAAAAGCTTATCCAGAAGAGAGAGAGAGGAGCGGATTTTGGTCCGGGCATTTGAGACATGGCAGTTTGATATGGCAGCGCATTTGTATGGAATGTTTGCTTTTGCGCTCTGGGATGAACAGGAAAAACAGCTATTCTGTCTCAGAGACCAGTTTGGCACGAAGCCGTTCTACTATTATGAGACGGAAGATGGACAGCTTCTCTATGGAACAACAATCCGGGGAATCATGGAGCAGCCAGGGTTTGTCAAAGAATTGAATGAGGAGATGCTGCAGATCTATCTCAGTCTGACTTACGTGGCAGGAGAGAATACATTTTTCCGCGGACTGAAGAAACTGCTTCCGGGACGTTACCTTATCTGGAAGGACGGAGTAGTGACAGTAAAGCGCTATTGGAAGCCGGAATTTCATCCGGATGACAGCAAGTCTCTTGAGGAATGGGCAGACGAGATCCACACGACACTTGGCGAGATCATGAAGGAAGTAAAGACTTCAGATGAGCGAGTGGAGTCTTTCCTGTCAGGCGGAGTGGATTCTTCCTATGTACTTGCGATGTCTGATGCCGATACTGCGGATACATGCGGTTATGAGGAAGAACGGTTCGATGAGTCCGTACTGGCTGTAGAGACTGCGCGCATTTTAGAACGTAAGATTTCCAGACGTGTGATCAATCCAGAGGAATATTTTAATATTGTCCCATATGTCATGTACAATATGGAGCAGCCGCTTGGGGATGCTTCTGCGATTGTGTTTGCACTTGGATGTCAGGCGACTGCAGAGCATACGAAGATCTGCTATTCAGGAGAAGGTGCAGATGAATTTTTCGGTGGGTACAATATGTACCGCAATGCAGAGCGATACGGGGAGAATCTAAAGAACTTCTATGTCGGTAACACGAACATTATGAAAGAAGATGAGAAGAAAAAGATCTTGAAAAAATATGACCCGGACGTACTGCCAATCGAAGTGGCACAGAGTATTTACGAAGAGATGGAAGGGCTGGATCCTCTGACAAAGATGTCTAATATCGATATCCAGATCTGGCTGGAGGGAGATATTTACCTCAATGTAGATAAGATGAGTGAGGCGGCAGGACTTGAGGTTCGTATGCCGTTGACAGATTTGCGTATTTTCGATATTGCATCGAGAATGCCTTCGAAGTATAAAGTGAATGAAGAGCAGAATAAGGTTGCGTTCCGTACAGCGGCACAGAAAATGCTGCCGGAAGAGATTGCGTTCCGAAAGAAACTCGGATTTATTGTGCCAATCCGTATCTGGATGGCAGATGACCGCTATAATCAAGATGTGCGCGCCAAATTCCACAGCGAGATGGCAGAGAAATTCTTCAATGTAGAAGAGATCAATACAATCTTTGATGAGTATGTCGGAGGAAATTCTGACAACTGGAGAAAAGTTTGGACAATCTATACGTTCCTTGTATGGTATGAAGAATATTTTGTAAAGCGTTAATCGTGCACTGGCAGATGGCATGAGAGCAGCATTGCTGCATCGGATATAAGGAAGGGTTCAAAAAACGTGTGTGAAAAGCTGGAGAGGTTTCACGCACGTTTTTCCTATCAGAAAAAGCGGATCACCAATGAAAAGTTTGAGAAAAAGGAGAGAGGGATATGGAAGAAAAAAGAAATCCTATTGCAATTATTGTGACAAGATTTGGGGAAATTAAGGTAGAGCTATACCCAAAAGAGGCGCCAAATACGGTGAATTGTTTTATTTCTTTGGCGAAAAAAGGACTGTTTGATCACCGGAAGATTAGAAGGATTGCACCGGGATTTGTATTGCAGCCGAGTTATTCTGACTTTGAGGATGAAAGGTGTGCAATCTCACTCGATGGAGAATATCGAAATAACGGGTTTCCGAATGATATTCCGTTTGAGCGCGGGACTGTCGCGATGGGCGGAGAGGGAAATGTAGCTTCGGGAAGCTGTTTTTTTATTACACTGACGGATGAAGCTGGCAAACGTCTCGATGGAGGCTATGCAGCATTTGGGAAAGTCATAGAAGGCTGGGAAGTTGTGGAACAGATCACAGCACTTCCGACAGAAAAAGTAGATATTGGAATTCCGGGAGTGGATGTCAATGAACCGATTGAGCCGGAATACATGGAAAAAGTGATAGTAGAAACATGGGGAGTCGAATATGATGAGCCGGTTATTTTAGGGTAGAGATACTGTCACGCTAATGAATTAGAATGACAGTTCTCCAAAGGGATAGTGCTAAAAAATAGACTGCTATGCGGAGTAGATTCCTTGCACCGTGATCCTTTTAAAAAATTTGGAGAGTCCAAGTGTCACTGTTTCTTCCATGTGCTGTGGGATACGGCGGATCAGGACGTTCCCAAGTGGATGAGGGAATATTTGAAAATGATCTGCTTTTAATGCGGCAGTTTCCTCTGCGTCGATAAATCTTGCTGAAACCTCCAGCCGGGAGCCGCCTCAAGTATGGCAGAGCATAGAAGTGATCAGAATATTTTCTTTGTGATGTTCTTTCATATAACTGGTAAGACGTTCGTCTAATTGAATGTGCATAATGGTAATCCTCCTTACGATAGTATGTGATCTGTGATGGCTTTATCATCGCAGAAACAAAAAGAAAATTCTGTAATGAAGTCACAGACGTTTCTTCTTAAAAAGGGAACTGAAAAGAAAAGGGACGATAAGATTGTAAGGCTTCCGTTTTGGGTGTATAATAAAAAAGAAATACCAGTGTGGTTCATAAATAAAGAGAAAAGAACTTTGTTTACTGGCATTGACAGAATCGAAATGGAGGGAAGATTCAAATGAAAATTGCAGTAACATATGAAGAAGGAAAGGTGTTTCAGCATTTTGGACACACAGAACACTTCAAATTTTATGAGGTGGAAGACGGAAAAGTCACAACGAGTCAAGTTGTAGACACGAACGGAAGCGGACATGGAGCGCTTGCAGGACTGCTTGCGGAGCATCAAGTGGATGTTTTAATCTGCGGCGGTATTGGAGGCGGCGCACAGGCAGCGCTTGCGGAAGTGGGAATCAAGCTTTATGGAGGAGTGACCGGAGAGGCAGATCAAGCTGTTGAGGCATTTTTAAACGAAGCACTTTCTTATGATCCAAATGTGAAATGCAGTCATCATGAAGGGGAACACGAGCATCATGAGAACTGTGCAGGCGGCGGATGCGGAAGTGGTCACTGCGGACATTAAAAGAATAAATAAGAGATTCATAGGCTACCGGAAAAACGGTAGTCTATTTTCTACTTCTGTAAGACCTGGGAGCAGGTACAAAATAGAAAGATCAGACTATTAAGAAGAAAGGTTGATGTCATGATAACAGAAAAGAAAGAGAAGCGGATTTTAATGATGTCCTTTATTTCAGGACTTGCGTTTGCTGTCATAGAATTTATATTTTCTATTTACAGTCACTCACAATCAGCTTTGACGGATGCGGTATATGATGCTTCCGAATTAGTATTTATCGCTTTGTTACTATTTTTAACACCATTGTTTCATAAGCCGGTATCGGAAAAACATCCCTATGGATATTTTCAGATTGAGTCCATATTTGTCATTATCAAAGGAGTCATGATGCTGTCAGTGACAATGGGAGTTTCGGCAGAGATTATTGAGTCGGCATTAGCAGGTGGTAATGCGGTGAATAATGCACAAATTTCTGTTTTTCAATTATTTTTGGGGATAGCAAGTATTATTATTTTTGTGATTATGAAAAAGTGGAACAGAAATTTATCCTCTCCTACCATCGAAGCAGAATTGTTAGGATGGAAATTGGATATTGTTTACAGCTTGGGTATGTCATTTGCTTTTTTCATATCACTTTATTTAGAGCGAACACCGATTGCGTTTGTAGCTCCATATTTTGATCAGATTGTGGCGGTAGTAGTGATGATCTTCATGCTTCCGGAAAGTGTGAAAGTATTGTGGAATGCGATAAAGGAAGTATTTTTGTTTTCACCGGAAAAACATGTAGTGGACGAGATTAAAACACTTTGCAATCCGATTTTAGAGAAATATCAGTTTTTCCCTGTGTTTTATGATGTGACTAAGACAGGACGACATTTATGGATCGCAGTTTATTTTCAGATTGCAACAGAAAGTATGTCTGTGCGGGACCTGGAGTCTGCATTGAGACAGGTAAATGAGCAGGTAAAGGAAAAATATCAGGAATGCACTTGTGAATTGATTTTAGTACCCGGAAAATAAAATATGATTTGGAAAGAGGAAACAATTGCATTGACATCACCTACATGATTATTTATAATATCAGCTTGAATTACATGTATTCCGTTGTTAAACTAAAAAGGAATAGAAAACAATACAAGGAGGAAACAAGATGAAAAAGAAATTAGTCAGTTTGTTATTAGTGACTGCTATGTCAGTGACTGCTTTAGCAGGATGCGGTTCCAAAGCCGACGGAACTGAAGGAAGTAAAAAAGAAGATAAAAAAGAAGCGCAGTCTATTACATTTATGGCTCCTGATTGGGCAGTCCCGACAGATGAACAGCTGGATGAATTTACAAAAGAAACAGGAATAGAAGTTGTAGTCAATGAAGTTGGCTGGGATGATATTCGTGAAAAAATGGTTACTGCAGCTGCAGGAGGACAGGCCGTTGCAGATGTGGTAGAAGTAGACTGGTCATGGGTTGGTGAATTTTATGCGGCTGACTGGTTAGAGCCATTAGACGTTTCTGATGAAGTAAAAGCAGATATGCCTACTCTGGAAACATTTACAAAAGATGGAAAAGTGCTTGCAATCCCATATGCAAACGATTACCGTTTATCTTACTATAATACAGAACAGTTTGAGAAAGCCGGAATCACAGAGGAGCCTCAGACATGGGAGGATGTGCTGGAAGCATGCCGAACATTAAAATCTACAGGGACAGTAGAGCATCCTTTTGCAATTGCATTAAATGCAGAGGAAAAAACAACGACTTGCTTGATGTGGCTTGCATATACGATGAATGGTGTTGTCTATAATGAAGATGGTACTTTAAATGAAGAATCTGTAACAGAGGCTTTAAAGTACATGGAAACTCTGATTCAGGAAGAACTTGTAGATCCGGCAGATAAGACTTCATCTGGTATGGATGCCTATAAACGTCTGACAGGTGGAAGCGCAAGCTTCTTAACAGGACCGACTTCTTTTGTATCCAGAAGCACAAATCCAGAGGAGTGCAGTGTTGTCGGACAGATTACACCAATCCTTACACCGGGAAAAGAAGGAAAATCCGAAGTGACAATGGCTCTTCCAGAAGCGCTTGGTGTAACAAAATTTTCTAAAAACAAAGAAGCAGCGAAAAAATTTGTTGAGTGGTATACATCTGCTGATATGCAGAAAAAATTAAACGGAACAAACAGTGCGATTCCAACAAGAAATTCAGTGCTAGAAGAACTCATCAACGATGATAAAATTCAGAATGCTGGTGCAATGCTGGAAGAGGCGAAGTTAATTTCTTCTCCATTCCCGGATGGAATCCCGTCTTACTATGCGGAGATGAGCAATGCAATGTACAATGCAATCAACAAAATGGCTCTTGGTGAACTGACAGCTGAGGAAGCTTTCAAAGAAATGGATACTAAGATCACTGAGTTAGCAGGACAGAAATAATGAAAAAGAAGATTTTACCATATCTTTTACTCACACCCATGATACTGATCATGGGTGTATTAGTATTTTATCCGATTGCAGCAACCTTTTCTTACAGCCTAAAGTATTGGAAACTGACTGCGCCAAATGACGTTCACTTTATTGGATTCGATAACTACATAAATATTTTAAAATCAGAGTCCTTCTGGTACAGCCTCCAGAATACGGTGTTCCTTCTCGTACTGATTTTGTTTGGAACAACCATTCTCGGGGTGCTGCTCTCTCTGTTTTTGAATATTGAAGTAAAGTTTTCCGGAGTTCTGCTTGCAGTTGCGGTTCTTCCGTGGGCACTGCCGCCTTATGTAAATGGAATTTTGTGGAGATTTATTTTTTACCCGGGATATGGTCTGATGAACAAGCTGCTGATTGGAATGGGGGTGGTCGATCAGCCGGTCGAATGGCTCAATTCGAGATGGACACTTCTCTTTGTCGTATCCATTGTAGTAATTTGGAGGAGCATTCCGTTTATGGCGCTGGTATGTCTTGCCGGAAGACAGTCGATTCCACATGAATTATATGAAGCTGCAAAAATCGATGGCGCAAATGTTCCAAATATTTTTCGGCGGATCACGTTCCCGCTGATGCTTCCGTTTATTGGAATCGGAGTGACATCCACTTCGGTGACAGCGATCAATGTTTTTGATGAGATTGTTGCGTTATCTGGTTATAGCGATCTGGGGAAAAATATCCTTGTGGAAAGCTATTTGACGACCTTTAGTTTCCTGGACTTTGGAAAAGGAAGCGCAGTTACCTATCTGGTAATGTTCCTCGCCGCAATCTTAGGAATCTTTTACTTGCGGAGTCTGAATAAGGAGGTGGAATACTAATGAAATGGTTGAAAAAAGCAGGGTATGTTTTGTGCTTACTTGTATTCCTTCTTCTGACGCTTGGACCATTTGTGTGGGCGTTTATTTTGTCTATTACTGCGGAGCATGCGATGCTTGCGAAGTCGACAGCGCTTCTTCCGGAAGTAGTTACTTGGAAAAACTATTTGGAACTGTTTGGAGGAAGTCGGAAAGGACAGCTTTTGTTTGCCGGCATCGCAAATTCGTTAAAAGCGGTTGGCATGACTTTGCTAGTTGGGATTCCAATCTGTCTGATGAGTGCATACACGTTGAGTCGTATGGAATTTAAAGGGAGAAAATTCATCCGGAATCTTCTTTTGATCACGATGGTCATTCCTGTCATGGCGACGATCATTCCGTTGTTTCGGATTTTTGTTGCCAGACAGTTGTTGGATAACGTATTTTGGCTCAGCCTTGTTTATGTCAGTTCGTATCTTCCGATGATTACCTGGCTGATGTCCAATTATTTTTCTACGATACCAAAAGAATTAGAAGAAGCGGCAGTGATTGATGGCTGCGGAAGGCTTGCTGTTTTTATGAGGATTTTTCTTCCGATTTCTTATCCGATCATCCTCTCAGCAGCATTGATCATATTTTTAAACACATGGAATCAGTTTCAGATTCCGTTAATTCTCGCTTCTTCTGTGGAGACAAAACCGGTGGCGATCGTTGTATCCGAGTTCATGACAAAGGACTCCATTCAATACGGTCTGACTGCGGCAGCAGGGATTATTACTGTGATTCCACCGGCCATTACAGCGTTAATCTTTCGAAAGTTTTTGATTTCCGGGATGATGCGTGGATCTGTAAAAGGTTAGATCCTTCCTTTTTTCATGGGTGAAGTGTGGGACTGTTGGAAAATGAAAAAACATTTTTCAACAGTCTTTTTTTAAATATTTTGAGGGAAAGATAAAAATAATATAAGTAATAGCCTATAAGTTATATAAAACTTATGTATTTTACAAATGATATAGAGTGTGATAAACTCATTTCGGAAACAGGGAAGACCAGAGAAGGTTTACATAGAAAATGGAGGAGAGCATTATGAAAAAGGATTATAGTAAACTATGGGTGTTATTTAAGTCAATGTTTGTGCTCAGTGCATGCACATTCGGAGGGGGATTTGTCATTGTATCCTTGATGAAGAAAAAATTTGTGGAAGAGCTGCAGTGGCTGGAGGAGGATGAGATGCTTGATGTGACGGCGATCACACAGTCAGCGCCCGGTCCGCTTCCGGTGAATGCTTCGGTGATCATCGGATATCGGATCGCAGGGGTAATAGGTTCACTGACGGCTATTCTTGGTACAATTCTTCCGCCGATGATCATTATTTCCATCATCTCACTGTTCTATGAACAGTTCCGTACAAATCCGTATATCAGTACAGCGCTGCAGGTGATGCGGGCAGGTGTGGCAGCGGTTATCTTTGACGTAGTCATTAACCTTGCTGGAAATGTGATAAAGACAAAACGGATTCTGTATATTTCCATGATGATCATCGCTTTTGTTGCGACGTATCTGTTGGATGTCAGCGCAATGATCATTATTCTCGCTTGTCTTGGAATTGGTCTGCTGGACCTTGCTGTAGGAACTTTTCGGAAAAAGAATGGAGGGATTGCATAAATGTTATTATTAAAATTATTTTTTGCTTTCATACAAGTTGGAATGTTCAGTGTAGGCGGTGGATATGCTGCTATTCCACTGATTCAGGAACAGATTGTCAATATTTACGGGTTAATGACACTGGAAGAATTTTCAGATTTGATCACGGTTGCAGAGATGACACCGGGACCGATTTCCATCAATTCAGCAACGTTCGTAGGAATGCGGATTGCCGGGATTCCAGGTGTCCTGCTCTGTTCGATTGGATGTATCATACCATCTTTTTGCATTTGTCTGATCCTTGCACATTTCTATTATAAATATCGTTCGGTTGGTGGTGTGCAGGTTGTTCTTGGAGCAATGCGGCCGGCAGTCGTATCTCTGATCGCCTCTGCAGGTGCGTCTATTTTGATGTTGGGATTATTCCAGGCAGAGTTAAGAGAAGTGGTAGTTGGTGAACTTCGCGTTGTAGAGTTGGGGATTTTTGTCGTAGCACTGTTCCTCCTGAGGAAATACAAAGTAAGCGCAATTGCAATTATTTTGGGAAGCGGTGTTGTCGGGACGGTAATTTATGCACTGTTGGGAGCCATCTAAATCACTGTGAGGTTCATCCGGAAAAGCAGAAAAATCCGAAGATTTTAGGGAAAAAGAAGAGCAGGGACCAAGATAGAAGGGAAGGAATATATGACGATCAGGCATTTGAAAATATTTACGGCGGTAGCAGATTACGGCGGGATGAGCAAGGCGGCAAAGATGCTGCACATCTCTCAGCCGAGTATCAGCCAGGCAGTTTCAGAACTTGAGAAACATTATGGAGTAAAGCTGTTTGAACGGCTTTCACAAAAGATATATTTGACGAAAGAAGGAGAGCTGATGCTCTCTTTTTCCCGTCATATTCTCGATTCGTTCGGCCATATGGAAGCGGCGATGAACCGGGCGGTAGAAACAACAAGTCTGCGGATTGGATGCAGCGTATCTGTGGGCACATGCCTGATCAATGATATTTTGGATCAGGCAGAGAAACGGATTCCAGAATGTATGATCAGTGTCAATGTGAGCAATTCTTCAGAGATTGAGAGACAGATTTTAAATAATGAAGTGGATCTTGGAATTGTGGAAGGAATTTTAAAAAGCAAGGATCTCGTCCTGACACCTGTCTGTAAGGATGAGATGGTTGTTGTTTGTGGAAGAGATCACTGGCTTGCAAAAGAGAGAGGTGTGACATTGGAGATGCTCCAGGGGGAGTCATACATTAGCAGAGAAAGTGGCAGCGCGGAGCGCAATCAGATTGAAAAGATGTTTGAGGATCGTGGAGTACAGCTTCGCAGGACATTTTGCAGTACGAATACGGAAGCAATTAAAAATGCGGTGATCCGTGGAAGAGGGATTGCCATTTTCTCAAGAAGAATGATTGAGAAAGAGGCAGAAGACGGAAGCATTGTCATACTGCCGTTAAAGGAGATCAGTGTCACAAGGAACATTCATCTTGCCATTCATAAAAATAAATATTTGTCAGAGGAAATCAAAGTACTTCAGGAAATTTTATTGAGCAGTTGTTAATTTTTCCGGACATTTTGTTGAGATCTGTTCAGTTGTGGAAGAATCAGAGCTTTGGTATGCTTAAAGTAAGCAAAGGTCGATGCGAAAAAAAGATTCAAGAGAAATGGATAAAGACAGGAAGAGATGGCAAATGCACTTGAGGAGAGCTAAATCGGATCAGCTATGATTTTGTTTAAGTACATTTAACGAAAAGTCTGATAGACGACACAAAAATCAAGTAGAGTGTGGTATAATAAATTTATTTCATGTAGATGAAAAGGCAGTGTATCTGTCTTTCCAGACAGCAGAAGAAATGAAGAGGAAAAAAAGAGGGACAAAAGAGAATGAAGATTTTGAGTATTACAGCACAGAAACCACACAGCACGGGAAGCGGTGTCTATCTGACAGAACTTGTGAAAAACTGGGCAGAAGCGGGACATGAACAGTCTGTTGTCGGTGGAGTTTACGAGGAAGATCAGGTTGATTTTCCTGATGGGGTGAAGTTCTATCCGGTATTTTATCACACAGAGGCACTTCCATTTGCAATTACGGGGATGTCTGACGAGATGCCGTATGAGAGCACATGCTACAAGGATCTGACATCAGAGATGTTGGGGCAATTTCGGGAAATATTTTGCCGTACGATTGAAGATGCAGTGAGGGAACTGAACCCGGATGTGATTGTCTGTCATCACCTTTATCTTCTGGCAGCGATGGTCAGGGAATGGTATCCGGGGAAAAAGATCATTGCCATCTGTCATGGATCGGATCTGCGGCAGATAGAAAAGAATACTCTGGAGCGAGAGTATATCAAGGAACGTATTCGGCAGTTAGACGGAGTGATCGCACTGCACAGGGAACAAAAGAAGGAAATCGAAAGAATTTTTCAAGTCAAAGAAGAAAAAATAAAAGTTACCGGTGTCGGTTACAATGATAAAATCTTTTTTCAAACTGGTGAAAAAAAGGAGAAGAAAGAATCGTTTCAGATTATATTTGCGGGAAAAGTTTCAGAAAAGAAAGGAGTATGTAGCCTGCTGCGTGCGTTTTCCTATCTTCCGTATCCAAAAGAAAAATTGAAAGTTGTGCTTGCAGGTGGACATGGGCCGGAGGAGGAATATGAGCAGATACAGCAACTGGCGATAGAATGTCGCTATCCGGTCCAGTTTTTAGGAATGTTGTCTCAAGCAGAATTGGCGGAGCAATTTCGACAAAGCGATGTATTTATACTCCCTTCTTTTTTTGAAGGGCTGGCGCTTGTCAATATTGAAGCGATGGCATGCGGATGCAAAGTAGTTTGTTCAGATATTCCGGGAATGAAAGACTGGTTTGAGGAAAATGTTCCGGGAGAGCAGATTACTTTCGTAAAACTTCCGAGGATGGAGAACACCGATGAGCCGGTGGCAGAAGAACTCCCGGCATTTGAACAGCGATTGGCAGAAGCATTGCGGCAGAAGTTGGAACAAACAGAAGAAGAAACTCCACAGCTTTCTCAGATTTCCTGGAGAAAAATCAGCGAATGTGTATTGAGATAAAGAAAATTTGGGTTACTCATAGATAAAATGAATAAGTGTTCTGTCTTATTTTATATTTCTATTAGAAAAAACGTGGCTGGGGTGATAACATTATTTTTAGAAGTGATTAGTGTGCAGAGATATTCTTGCTTGTCAATAGATGGTTGTACACTTGTCGGGAAAATAGAATTTTTTCATCAGGATTTCGGTGTAAAGATACAGAGAAAGGGGAAAGATTCAGGGGGAAGACCAATGAATCAGGGCGTAAAATGTTTATTGATTTACACATGCATGAGTGTACCTATTCCAAAGATAGTCACTTAAAATTAGAGGAAATCGTAGAGTTGGCAAAAAAGAGAGGGCTGGGGGCAGTCTGCATTACAGACCACGATGATATGGGTCTGAAAGAGTATGCGGCGGAATATTCAGAAAAGACTGGATTTCCAATCTTTGTCGGAATTGAATTTTTTTCCTTACAAGGAGATATTGTAGCATTCGGAATTGAAGAATATCCGAAAGAGCGAGTGAATGCCCAGGAATTTATTGACCTTGTGAAAGCGCAGGGAGGAATTTGCTTCAGTGCTCATCCGTTTCGTAACAACAACCGTGGGCTGGAAGAGAATTTGAAAATTGTTCATGGGCTGGACGGGGTGGAAGTGTTAAATGGAAGCACATTGCCGGAAGCAAATAAAAAGGCGGCAGATTATGCCAAAGAGTTAGGATTGGTTACTGTGGGTTCCAGCGACTGTCATGTAAGAGAGAAAGTAGGATTTTTCGCGACGTATTTCCCGGAAGATGTGTATACGATGGAAGACTTTATGCGCGTGTTCAAAAGCGGTGGGTGTAAACCTGCTTATTATTGGGAAGGGGAATATAAAATCTGGGATATGGAGACGCCGATACATAAGCCATTTCTGCTAAAAGAATAGAAGGGAAATGGCAGAAGGCGAAAGTAATGAAAACTCATAGAAAGAAGAAACTCTGCCGGGGGAGGTGAGTTTCTTCTTTCACTTTGTGGAGAAAGCCGGAAAGATGTTGTATACATCTTGGCCGGCTAAAAAGAAAAAGCTCTATGTAAACGCAAAACGTAGTAGTTAGGCGAAGTACAATAGCCACAAATAATAAAAGTATGAATGCAACCATTGACTTCTTTGTTTTGATAAGGTTATGATAAAATAAAGTTGTGAGGAAAGTGTGACAAAAGAGAAAAGGATTTCTTAATAATCTAAAGAAGTTTAGAAAAAGGAGAAAAACGATGAACTATAAGTGGGAGGACAGCCAAAAGTCCTGTCAGATTGAGTTGTTGACGCCAGAAGAATTTCAAAGGTTGTATGCGGAGAAGTTTCCAAGAAGCTTTAAAGGTAATGAGTTGGAGCAGATTCGGTTTTGTAAGGCAGACCGTTTCTACCAGAGAGTGTCGGGGACATTTTCAATTCCGCGGAAGAAAGACCCTTCAGCAGAGAAGATTCGGTTTGGATATTATTTGTTAGAGGATACACTGATCTTTATTGAGAACAACGGAGAGGTCCGTAGAATTTTGGACGAGATGCAGGGATATCAGATGACAGATATTACATCAGCATCCTTATTGTTGTTTGATTTTATGGAGTATCTGATCAAAGATGATATGCTGTATTTGCAGCAGTATGAGGAGAAACTCACTCAGATGGAAGAGATGCTTCTAGATGGGGAATTAAAGGACTTCAACAGAAGTCTGCTTGAGGTCAGAAAGGATTTATCCGCATTGAGCGCCTATTATGAACAGTTGTCAGATGTTGGCGAGACCCTTCAGCAGAATGCGGCGGAATTAGGAGATGAGCAGGATAAGTTTTTATTCGGACTGTATTACGAGCGAGCAGAAAGGTTATATGCGATGGTGCAGAATCTGAAAGAATATTCGATGCAGTTAAGAGAAATGCACCAGACACAGATTGATATTAGACAGAATGAAATTATGAAAATTCTGACAGTCGTTACAACCATTTTTATGCCGCTGACATTGATTGCTGGATGGTATGGGATGAATTTTAAAAATATGCCGGAATTGGACGCGAAATACGGTTATATAGTAGTAAGTGCAATTTGTCTTGCCATTGTGGCAGTGGAAGTGTGGATTTTTCGAAAGAAAAAGTGGTTTGAGTAGTTGTTGAGGAAGAAAGGATAAAATGAAATGGAAACAATCGGAGAAAAGGCAGAAGGGAAATCTCTGACAAGGTCAGTGACAAAGAAAAGTACACAAAAACGAAGGATAACAAACTGTGAGAGCTGTATGAATTATGAATACGATGAAGAGTATGAGTATTATGTGTGCAGCAAAAACCTGGATGAGGATGAGATGTATCGGTTTGTCCGGGGAGAATTCCGGGATTGTCCATATTATCAGTTCGGAGACGAGTACCAGATTGTGAAGAAGCAGATATAATAGGGCAGTTTCTATACTAGAGAAAGATGAGAAGAGGAAACGATATGGTGATAAGACAGAGCAAACATTTCAACTTGCAGCAGATCTGCGATTCGGGGCAGTGCTTTCGGATGGAGAGAGTATCGGAGAACTGTTACAGGGTGATTGCATTTGGCAGATCTCTGGAAATCTTGCAGGAGGGAGAGCAATGTACATTTTTCTGCACACCGCACGAGTTTGAGGAGATATGGAACGATTATTTTGATTTGGAAACGGATTATCAAAGTTATATAGAGGAGATTAACCCAAATGATTCTTACTTGCTCGCGGCGGCAGAGTGGGGGAGTGGGATACGCATTCTCCGGCAGGATTTGTGGGAGATGATAGCATCATTTCTGATTTCCCAGCAGAACCATATCACGAGAATCCGGAAGTGTATTCAAAATCTGTGTGAGACATACGGTGAGGAGAGGACAGGCGATTCCGGAAATACATTTTATACATTTCCGGAGCCGGAAAAACTAGCAGAACTTGGGGATGATGATCTCAAAGCATGCAATCTTGGATATCGCAGTAAATATGTTGTGCGGACTGCAAAAAGTATTGTATCAGGGGAAGTGGATCTGGATGCAATCCAACATCTGCCTTATGCAAAAGCAAAGAAAGAGTTGTTAAAGTTGTTTGGAGTCGGTGAGAAAGTTGCAGACTGTATCTGTCTGTTTGCGCTTCATCATCTGCAGGCATTTCCGATAGATACACACATCAGTCAGGCACTTCAGAAGCACTATAAGCGAGGATTTCCAAACCGCAGATATAAGGGCATGCAGGGTGTGATGCAGCAGTACATTTTTTACTATGAACTGACCGGAGATCATGAAAAAAGGCATATGTAAGAAGTGACAGGAGGTATAAATAGTGGCAGACAGAACAGTGCAGATAAAAAAACTGGAGCAGTTTGGAATCTGTGTTTCAGAAGGAATAGAGCAGTTTGGGGAAGAACAATATTTTAAAGAATTGGAGCAGTTTGTAAGGGGACAGGAGTTCCTGCGGCTTGGGCAGACAGTGACAAGAGGGCAGTGGTCAGCTGCGAGAATGACAATGCGGAGAATCGGTCAGACGATGGAGCGGCTGAGAATGCAGAGTATGAAGAAATTTCTTCCACAGCTTCAGAATACATTTGTCAGAAAAAATACAGCGCAGGCAAAAAATGTGCTTGCGCTGATGACACAGAGACGTGTGCAGATCATTCGGATTTTGACAGAAGCATAAGAGCATTTGTAGGATGAGCTTCTCTTTAGCAAAGTTCCAGAAGGGATTCGGACAGCATTCCCTCGAGCGTGTGGACAAGACATTCTAATCCATGTCGGTCTTCATCGTCGAACCGATGAAGGCATGGACTGTCGATATCGAGGACACCGACTACTTTCCCGCTGCAGTGGATGGGAACGACTATTTCGGAATTAGAGGCAGAGTCACAAGCGATATGTCCCGGGAATGCGTGGACATCTGGCACAAGCATTGTGCAGTCTTCTGCGACAGCAGTACCACAGACTCCCTTTCCTACTTTGATCTCTACGCATGCAGGTTTTCCCTGGAATGGTCCGAGAATCAGAGTGTCGTCTTTCAGAAGGTAGAATCCTACCCAGTTAATGTCGCGCAGTGCTCCGGCAAGAAGTGCGGAAGTATTTGCGAGATTTGCAGTCAGGTGAGGAACTCCGTCGACCAGTCCGGTCAGTTGTGTTCTGAGAAGACGGTACATCAAAGTTTTGTCATCAGGATAAGTTATTGCAATCTGTTTCATAAAAAACTCCATTCTGCCGTTCGAACGGCAATTTAATAAAGTCATTCTATCACAAGAAGAAGAACAGGTCAAAAGCCAGGATGGGGATTTTTATGTGGATGAAAGATGGGAAATGTGGAAAAAAGCGGGAAGCAAAATATAAGATGTGGAAAATAATATCAGATTCAGGAGGAGATATATGATTTTAGTAGACGCGGATGCATGTCCGGTTATCAGGTTGATTGAGCAGATTGCAGAGAAATATAGTGTTCCCTGCATTTTATTTTGTGATACGAATCATGTATTGTCATCTGATTATAGTGAAGTGAAAGTAATCGGTGCGGGGATGGATGCAGTTGATTTTGCACTTGTCGGAGCATGTAGCAGAGGGGATATTGTTGTGTCGCAGGATTATGGTGTTGCGGCGATGGTGCTTGGAAAAGGTGCTTACTGTATCCATCAAAATGGACGAGAGTATACAAATGAAAATATTGACAGGCTCCTGATGGAGAGGCATATGGCTAAGAAAGCCAGAAGGGCAAAGAGCAAGCATCATCTGAAAGGACCTGCCAGACGTACCGAGGAGGATGACAGAAAGTTTGCAGAAGCATTTGAGAGGATCGTTCGAAAGAGTTTTCAGTTATAGGAACAGCTATGGATAAAAGAGCGGAAGGAAAGAAGATAGCAGAGAGGCAGGTGAGAGTATGGAGGCAGTGAAAGTGCGAGAGGAATTATCGGAATATCTGGATGGGCTGCAGGAGCAGATGCCTTTGGCGTTTTGGAAGCTTGCGGAGATTTTTAAATATCAAGTATTTGAACTTTGCGAGGAACCTGAAGAGAAAGAAGAGGAAAGCGGGAAAAGTTATTTAATCCCATATATGATGAATGATGCGATTGAGGATTATCTGGTCTTGGAAAACTGCCGAATGGTAGGAGAGGTTGCCGCAGAAGAGCAAGCGGGAGGATTGGAACTGTCTGCGAGGATTTCCGGGAAAGAGGGCGCTTATGTACTTGTTGTGCGGCAGAAGAGCTTGCTTCATGGGGAGGAAACGGTGTTTACACTGCATTTTGAAAAAATCCGTGAATCTAGAACCTGCTATCAGTACCATGAGATAGGGCATTTTTGGATGGAAGGACAGGAGCAGTGGAGGCGGCTTGTCTATATGGCAGGAACGATCTATGACAAATTTGCGTATGTGGGAGAAGAAGTCTGTACAGAAGGAGAATTGGAACTTTTGAGGCTGGTAGAGTTTGCTCCATTTCGGAATTGGTCCCCGGTACGAGAGTCGCTGGAAGAAAAATATCCTGCGACTTATGAAGGAATTGCATGTATGGAGCAGTTTGCGGCGATGGCACAGGATCGAGGATATTTGGCACTGCTTCGTTTGTACCGCAGATTTCCATCGAGATCTCTGGAACGGTGGCTGACAAGAGCGCTGACGGATCCAAGCAGAGAGCAACTTTACGAAACCATCTTACAGGCAGTGGAAGCCGAGTCAGGTACTTATGAAAAGCGGGATTATGGAACGGCATTTCATCAAAAGATTGCAGAAAAACGGAAGCAGGCGGAACAGAAACTGATTCGAGCAGGATTTACAGGTACATATCCGGAGTATCACCGGGGAGAGTTTGAGGTCATCGTTTTGGAGGAGCATCCTTTTACGGTGATGGAATGGGATCATTTTCAATTTCGGATCTACTATATGGTATCGCAGGTGAAGCGGCAAACAACAATAGGAAGGAATTGTCACAGACAGGCAAGAAACCGAGGATTCTTTCGGGGAAGAGGAAGAAACAGCTGGATTTTCACAGAAGATGGGAAAAATGTTGCAGACAGAATCCGAAAAAAGATGTAAAATAGAAAAACAAAATAAAAAGAAGACAGACCGTGAGAAAACAGAAAAAGAACAGTAGAAATTACGGGATGACAGGAGAAGATAAAGATGGCAAAGACAAAAAAGCAGAAACTGGCGCTGGAAGTGATCGAGCGCTTGCGGGAGGAATATCCAGATGCAGAGTGTACGTTGGACTATGACCAGGCATGGAAATTGTTGATCGGGGTAAGACTGGCGGCACAGTGTACCGATGAACGGGTGAATATTGTGGTAGAGAAATTATATGAAAAATTTCCAGATGTGGATGCGTTGGCAGACGCGGATGTGGCGGAGATCGAAGAGATCGTGCGCCCTTGTGGGCTTGGAAAAAGCAAGGCGAGAGACATCAGCGCATGTATGAAGATTTTAAAAGAGCAGTATGGGGGACAGATTCCGAAGACCTTTGATGAACTTCTGAAACTTCCGGGTGTCGGAAGAAAAAGTGCAAACTTGATCATGGGTGATGTATTTGGGGAGCCGGCAATCGTCACGGATACACATTGTATCCGTCTTGTAAATCGAATCGGACTGGTGGATGGCATTAAGGAGCCAAAGAAAGTAGAGATGGAACTTTGGAAGATCATCCCACCGGAGGAAGGAAGCGATTTTTGTCACAGACTTGTATACCACGGAAGGGAAGTGTGCACGGCCCGCACAAAACCACACTGCGACAGATGCTGTCTGGCAGATATCTGTGCGAAGAAAATTTAGAGCACAGGGATATTAGTATGTGGTAGGAAGGATAAATAATAGAATTTTAACAAAAGATGCTATCCTGATTTGTGAGTGATACAAGTCAGGGTAGCATCTTTTATGAAAATTTTGATATAAGTTTTTTAATATCTTTAGATTGAATTCACGCAGCAAGTGAAATTATAAATTTACTTTTGCTAAAGCTGCTTCGTCCCCTACGACTGTCACATCTGGGTGCATCTGTAAGATGGAAGCAGGAACGTGTGGTGTTACCGGTCCGAAAAATGCTTTTTCTACGATGTCAGCCTTGTCAGCGCCACTTACAACTACAACAATTTTCTTCGCTTTCATGATCGTTCCGATTCCCATAGTGTAAGCCTGTCTTGGTACGTCGTCGATGGAAGCGAAGAATCTTTTATTTGCTTCGATCGTACTTTCCTGAAGATCTACACAGTGAGTTGTCTTTGCAAAATCATCTGCAGGCTCATTGAATCCGATGTGTCCATTGTGACCAAGTCCGAGAAGCTGAAGATCCTGACCTCCGAGAGAAGCGATCAGAGCTTCGTAGTCAGCACATTCTTTCTCACTGTCTTCGATCATTCCATTTGGCACATGTGTATTCTCTTTGTCGATGTTGACATGGTCAAATAAATTATCGTTCATGAAATAGTAATAACTTTGATCATTGTCGCGAGGAAGTCCCTTGTATTCATCTAAGTTCACAGTAGTGACTTTGGAAAAATCAAGATCTCCGTTGTTATATTTTTCAATGAGCTGCTTGTATGTACCAATCGGTGAGGAACCGGTTGCAAGTCCAAGTACACAGTCTGGCTTCGTAATGATCTGTGCAGCGATGAGATTGGCTGCTTTTTGGCTCATCTGGTCATAATCTTTCATTTTGAAAATCTTCATCATAGTTCTCCTCCAGTTTCCATGCTTATAAATAAATTAGAAATTTGTACTTTAGATAATTCAAATGTAACAAAATCAAACTGGAAAAGCAAGCTTTTGCAGATGAAATCAACAAAAGTACAAAAAAAACCTACAATCAGATAACGTAGATAACGGTAAAGCGAGAGGCAAAATTAAATGGCTTCCCACCTACCCGAAGCACCGCATGGAAGGACAAGTCCGCTTTCCGATACTGGAAGTCCGATTTCGGAAGATTCTACAGTTCCATGGAAGTTCTTTAACTCTGTGGCGAGCATGTAGGTCAGTACTGCCGGTGCAAGTCCGGTTGTGTAGGAATTGATCAGGAAAAACAGTGGATTGTCTGACAGGATCTTTGTACAGAGTTTCACGAGTGGATGAATGGCATCCTCGATTTTCCAAATTTCTCCTTTTGGACCTCTTCCGTAAGATGGAGGATCCATGATGATCGCATCGTATGTGTTGCCGCGGCGGATCTCACGCTCAACAAATTTGACACAGTCGTCCACGAGCCAGCGGATCGGTGCATCTTTTAAGCCGGAAGAAACAGCATTTTCCTTTGCCCAGTTTACCATTCCTTTTGAGGCATCTACATGTGTGACATGTGCTCCCGCAGCAGCAGCAGCAAGTGTTGCACCGCCGGTGTAGGCAAAAAGATTCAGTACTTTGATCGGACGCCCGGCATTTTTAATTTTTTCAGAAAACCAGTCCCAGTTTGCAGCTTGTTCCGGGAACAGTCCTGTATGCTTGAAACTGAACGGTTTCAGATTGAAGGTGAGCGTTCCATAATGAATCTGCCATTGTTGAGGGAGGTCAAAAAATTCCCATTCACCGCCTCCTTTTGAACTTCTGTGATAGTGGCCATTCATATGTTTCCAGCCTTTGTGTGACTTTGGAGTATCCCAGATAACCTGCGGATCCGGACGGACGAGCAGATAGTCTCCCCAACGCTCTAGTTTTTCCCCGTTTGAACAGTCAATAACTTCATAATCTTTCCAGTGATCTGCAATCCACATATTTTTATTCCTTTCTGTTGTTCGTTTTCTCTTAGAATAGTTAAGTTTGCTATTTCAATGTCAGGCACGTTTGTTCCATTCAGGAATTTTTCATGCTGTTTTTTTGAGTATTGATTTTACGTTTCTTCTTATATTCTCATAGAATCCGACTTTTTTCAATGATTTTGCAGGAAGAACCGTAGAATTGGGGAAATTGGAGGAAAAATGTAGAAAATTAGGTTTACCAAAGTGAAAAACAGTGATAGAATGTATCTATAAGTGAAGAAGAAGGGGCACTTGAAAAAAAGAAAGGTGGATATGAAAATGATTACAGTAAATGCGATGGGTGATAACTGCCCGATTCCAGTAATTAAAACAAAAAAGGCAATGCAGGAGATTACAGGTCCTGAGACGATAGAAGTACTTGTGGACAATGAGATCGCTGTTCAGAATGTGACAAAGATGGCAGTTAGCTCAGGGGGAAATGTAACTTCTGAAAAATTGGGAGAGAAAGAATTTAAAGTGACGATCCAGATGAACGGTGCAGTAGCCAAGGAAGCAGGAGAGGAAGCAGTATGTACACCAGATCGTAAGGGAGATACGATTGTTGTGATCGCTTCTGACAAAATGGGAAGCGGTAATGATGAACTCGGAAAGGTACTGATCAAAGGATTTATTTTTGCGGTGACACAGCTGGAAGAATTGCCAAAGGCGATGATCTTCTACAATGGAGGGGCAACTTTGACAGCAGAAGGTTCGGATTCTCTGGAAGATTTAAAGAGTTTAGAAGCGCAGGGTGTTGAGATTCTGACGTGCGGAACATGTCTGAACTATTACGGCCTGACAGATAAGCTGGAAGTAGGATCTGTGACAAATATGTATACAATCGTGGAGAAGATGGCAGAGGCAGGAAAGATCATTCAGCCTTAGCAAGCAAAAAGAGGTTTTATTTCATATAAGGAAAATCCGGCTGAAGGAGAAACAAAGATAAAAGACAGAGAGAAGGAGAACAAAAAAGCGATGAAAAAAGACGTGAAATTAACGCAGTTGACGAAGACGGCGGGTTGAGCTGCCAAGATAGGTCCAGAGACACTTGCCCAGGTGTTGGGTAAGCTACCAAAATTTCATGATGACAATCTGCTCGTCGGCATCGAGACGTCCGATGATGCGGCAATCTATAAAGTGACAGAGGATATTGCACTGATTCAGACCGTGGACTTCTTCACTCCAATTGTGGATGACCCCTATACTTTCGGTCAGATTGCAGCGGCAAATTCTCTCAGCGATGTTTATGCGATGGGAGGGGAACCGAAGATTGCGCTGAATATCGTAGGATTTCCGAATTGTCTGGATCCGGCAGTGTTGGGAGAAATCCTGGCAGGAGGAGCAGATAAAGTGAAAGAGGCAGGAGCGGTACTCGTAGGAGGACACTCCGTGCAGGATGATGAGCCAAAATATGGACTTTGTGTATCCGGTTTTGTTCATCCGAAGAAGATTTTTAAAAATTACGGATGCAGACCGGGGGATATACTGATCTTGACAAAGCAGATCGGTACCGGAATCGTCAACACGGCGATCAAAGCGGAGATGGCATCGGAAGCTGCTGTGAAGGAAGCGGTGACGGTAATGGCATCTCTGAATAAGAAGGCAAAGGAAGTTGTAGAAAAATATGATGTGTCAGCCTGCACCGATATTACAGGATTTGGACTATTAGGTCACTGTGTCGAGATGGCGTCGGCAAGTGAAGTTACCTTTGAACTGCATGTGGAAGACATTGCCTATCTGGAAGAGGCAATCTCATATGCACAGATGGGGCTGATTCCGGCAGGAGCGTATAAGAACCGCGGATATTCGATCGATCAGGTAGACTGTGGAACCGTTGCAGAACATTATGTAGATCTTCTGTATGATCCACAGACATCAGGCGGTCTTTTAGTCAGTGTCTCCCCAGAGCAGGCAGAAGAAATGATAAAAGATTTTGCAGAAAAGGGAATGGATACGAAAATATCAATAATTGGAAAGGTACTGGAAAAGGGTGAAAAACTGATTCACCTGAAGTAAGGAAAGTAAAATGAATAAGAATTTATTATACCGCAGGATACCGAAGGTAGATGTACTGTTGGAAGACGAAAAAATTCGGGAGCTGACAGAGCAGTACAGTTACGATACCGTGCTGGAAGCGGTGCGGGAGGAGTTGGATAAACTTCGGGCGTTGATCGGAACATGCGAAGACGAAGCAGAAGGAATCCGGGAGATTGAACAATTGTCTGTACGGATTCAGGAGGCAGTAAAGGCGATGCATACGCCGAATATGCGTACAGTGATCAACGGAACCGGAACAATTTTGCATACAAACCTTGGACGTGCACCGATTGGGGAGCGTCATATGAGACACATTGCGGATATTGCAATGAATTATTCTAATTTGGAATATAACCTGGAAGCAGGAGCAAGAGGGGAACGTTATTCGCATTTTGAAAAATTACTTTGCAAAATTACCGGAGCAGAGGCGGCGATGGCGGTGAATAACAATGCGGCGGCAGTTATGCTGATCCTGAGCACAATGGGAAAAGGAAAAGAAGTGATCGTCTCCCGGGGAGAACTTGTAGAGATCGGCGGAAAATTCCGGATTCCCGATGTGATGGAGCAGAGTGGAGCAACGCTTGTAGAGGTCGGTACGACAAATAAGACGCATTATACAGATTATGAAAATGCGATCACAGAGGAGACGGCAGCGCTGTTAAAAGTACATACAAGTAACTACCGAATCGTTGGATTTACAGATAACGTAAGTATCGCAGAACTTGTTCCGCTTGGGAAAGAGCGGGAGATTCCTGTAATTGAAGATCTTGGCAGCGGTGTGCTGATCGATCTTAGCAAATATGGACTGACCTATGAGCCAACCGTACAGGATTCTGTGCGAAATGGTGCAGATGTCGTGTGCTTCAGCGGGGATAAGTTGCTCGGAGGTCCGCAGGCGGGAATCATTGTCGGCAAGAAGAAATATATTGACCAGATGAAGAAAAATCAGCTGACGAGAGCACTTCGGATTGATAAGTTTACAGCGGCAACGCTGGAGGTCGTTTTACAGGAGTATTTATCTGAGAAAAAAGCAATCCAGAATATTCCGGCACTTCGCATGATCACAAAAGAGATCGAAGAGATTACAAGAGATGCGCAGGAATTGGAAGCACTGTTACAGCAGGCAGAATTGCCGGCTCAGATTCAGATGGAGCCATGTGAGTCACAGATTGGAGGAGGATCTCTGCCGTTGGAGAGGATCCCAAGTATGGCTGTGACGATTCATCCGGAAAAGATTACGACAGCAGAGTTGGAACTTCGGCTGAGACATATGTCTGTTCCGATGATCGTGCGTACAATGAATGACAAGATTGTGATCGATGTGCGCACAGTGGATAAGAAATGGTATCCGAAGATCGCAAAGATGCTCAAAGAAGAAGAGATATTGGAGTAAGGGGAAGCAAAGAGATTCGCCTGAATCAGAAAAAAGGGGATCGGCAAAGATCCCCGAAGGTAGAAAGGCAGTACAGATGAAGAATATCATTATTGGAACCGCAGGTCATATTGACCACGGAAAGACAACTTTGATAAAAGCGCTTACTGGGCGAAATACAGACCGGTGGGAGGAGGAACAGAGGAGAGGGATTACGATCGACCTCGGATTTACTTATTTTGATCTGAAAAACGGGGATCGTGTCGGAATCATCGATGTTCCCGGACATGAAAAATTTATCAACAACATGGTGGCAGGCGTCGTTGGAATGGATCTTGTCATGCTTGTTGTGGCAGCAGATGAAGGAATCATGCCGCAGACGAGAGAACATATGGATATTCTCGGGCTGCTTGGAATTGAAAAAAGCATTCTTGTTATCAACAAATGTGACTTGGTTGATGAGGAGTGGCTGGAACTTGTGGAGGAAGAAATCAAGGAAGAACTGGAAGGCACTTTTCTGGAAGATGCTCCGATCGTAGAAGTATCTGCAGCGACAGGAGAGGGGATTCCACACTTGATCGATGTAATTGAGCAGATGACGGCAAAAGAGGTGGAGCCAAAAGAGATCAACACGATCCCGCGGCTTCCGATCGACCGTGCGTTTACTTTATCCGGATTTGGGACAATCATCACAGGAACGCTGCTGACGGGAAGTATCAGCAAGGAAGATGTTCTTGAGATGTATCCGATTGGCAAAGAGTGCCGAATTAGAAGTATTCAAGTGCACGGGCAGGATGTGGACCGCTGTTATGCGGGGCAGCGTGTGGCAATCAATCTCTCGAATGTAAAAAAGAAGGAAATTGCGAGAGGATGTGTGCTGGCGCCGCCGAACAGTATGAAAAATACAATGCTTCTTGATGTGAAGCTGAATATGCTCCCATCTTCGATGCGAGTGTTGACCAATCATGCGAGACTACATTTCTTCACGGGAACAAGTGAAGTGCTCTGTCGGGCGGTACTTCTTGACAAGGAAGATCTGGGTCCGGGAGAGAGTGGATATGTGCAGCTTCGTCTGGAAGAAGAGGTGGCATTGCGAAGAGGAGACAAATTTGTTGTCCGTTTCTATTCTCCGATGGAGACAATCGGGGGAGGTGTTGTTCTGGAGCCAAATCCAGAGCGAAAGAAGCGTTTCCAGCAGGATGTGATCGAGGAACTGAAGCAGAAAGAATCAGGTTCCTCCGAGGATATTATCGAACTTCATGTCAAGGCGCATGCAGAGACGATGGTAACACTTGGGGAACTTGCGAAATTGACTGCACTTTCTATGGAAGAAGTGGAGGCAGATGTACGATCACTGGAAGCACAGGGAAAAGTATATGTATTCCAGATGAAGAAAGATGTCTATGTATGGCATGCGGCGAGTGAAAATGCAATGAGAGAGACTTTGTGTGAGACACTGCGCAGTTATCATAACAGTCATCCGTATCGATATGGTATGAAAAAGGCAGAAGTACATATGACTTATTTGAAGAAAGTCAAGGCGAATGTATTTGACCTTTATATGGAATTGCTTGTGGAGAAAGGTGTCTTGAGACGCCATCAGGAATTTTTGGCATTGCCGGAGTTTGAAATCCCAAAAGATGAAAGATATCAGAGACTGCATGATCAGATGATCACTGTGTTTGAAGACGCAAAATTTGATTTCGCGAAATTTTCTGAGATCCCATTTGAGGAGAAGGAACGTCCGATGGCCGAAGATATTGTAATGTTTCTTGTAGATGAGGGAAGTGTGGTAAAGGTGGCAGAGGATCTGTATACAAGGAAGCATTTCATGGAAGAAGCAAGAGAGATTGTGGAAGGAATGCTGAGGGAGCGCGAGATCATCACGATCGCAGAGCTTCGAGATGCACTGAATACGAGTCGCAAGAGTGCGAAGCCGATCATGGAATATATGGACAGCATAAAAGTGACAAAACGAAACGGAACAGAAAGTGAAAGGGTAGCATACGTATGAATTTAAAACAGCTGGAAGCATTTGTGAAGGTTACGGAAGGACGGAGTTTCTCCAAGGCAGCAAAAGAATTATTCCTGACACAGCCGACAATCAGCGCACACATTGCTTCTTTGGAAAAAGAGTTGAATACAAGGCTGTTTGTGAGGAATACAAAAGAGGTCAGCCTCTCAGAGGATGGAACCGTTTTATATGAATATGCAAAGCAGATGGTAGAGCTGGAACGGAAGATTGAGTATGCGTTTCTTCATGAAGAACAAGATGCACCGCAGTGTATTACGATTGCGGCATCTACGATTCCGGCGCAGTATCTTTTACCGCGAATTTTGGCAAGATTTAGTGAACGGTACCCGAAAGAACAGTTTAAAGTGATGGAGACTGACAGTGCAAGAGCGATTGAACATGTGATCAATCATACTGCAGATATCGGTTTTACCGGGACGGTGATGGAGAAAAAGAACTGCAAGTACATTCCGTTTTATTGGGATGAACTTGTCGTGATCACACCGAACAATGAAAAATTCCGCAGACTAAGGGAGATTGGTTCCCCACTTGACTGGATCATGAATGAGCCGATCATCATGCGTGAAGAAGGATCGGGAACGCGGAAAGAGGCGGAACGTCAACTTCGGGAAAATGGTATTGAGGTGGAGAGTCTGAATATCATTGCAAGTATTGAAAATACAGAGACCATCAAGCGGTCTGTCGGAAATGGACTGGGTGTCTCTGTGCTGTCAAAGCTCGCAGCGCAGGATGAACTGATCCATGGAAGGATATTAAGTTTTTCTCTTCCGTCACAGCGCGGAGGAAGAAATCTGAATATCGTATACAACAAAAATTTTCATCTGCCGCAGGCAGTAGAGAAGTTTATTAAGGTGACAAGAGAGGTTTACCAGACATTTTAGAAGAAAATGCTGGTGGGAACCGCAGGGAATGTGAAAGTTGTTTTCTGCGGTTCTGCAAGAAAAAGAAAGCAGGCAGGTACGGTTATGATATATATGGATAATGCTGCGACGACGATGAGAAAGCCGAAGGAAGTCATCGAGGCAGTCGCAAATGCAATGCAGTGTATGGGAAATGCCGGCAGGGGGGCACATGAGGCATCTTTAGATGCATCGAGAGTGATTTACGATACGAGAGAGCGTCTAGCAAAGCTTTTTGGGGCGGAGAGTCCAAAAAGTATTGTATTTACAAATAATTCGACAGAGAGTCTGAACATTGCAATCCGGGGTGTGTTATGTCCGGGGGATCATGTTGTGACGACGATGTTAGAGCACAATTCAGTATTGCGGCCGCTTTATGCAATGGAAGAAAACGGTGTGGAGCTGACGATTGTTTCCAGTGATCCGTCGGGGAATATTTCGTACGATGAAATGGAAGCGGCGATTCGTCCACACACAAAGGCGATCGTCTGTACGAATGGCTCAAATCTGTCGGGAAATATGATCGATATTGCTCGTGTGGGAGAAATTGCGAAGAGACATCAGGTGCTTTTGATTGTCGATGCTTCACAAACGGCAGGGGTATATCCGATCGATGTACAGCAGATGCAGATTGATATTTTATGTTTTACCGGGCATAAATCCTTGTTAGGTCCGCAGGGAACCGGGGGAATGTATGTCCGCACAGGATTGGAAGTCCGCCCACTCAAGTGTGGCGGCAGTGGTGTCGATACTTATAATAAGCATCATCCGAAAGAAATGCCTACTGCTCTAGAGGCAGGGACACTAAACGGACATGGAATCGCAGGGCTTGGAGCTGCAGTGAAATATTTGGAGGAGACGGGGATTGATCAGATCCGGGAGAAGGAACTTCAGTATATGTGGCAGTTCTATCACGGGGTGAAAAAGATTCCGAATGTAAAAATTTACGGGGATTTCTCGACAGAGCGACGCTGTCCGATCGTGACGCTGAATATTGGGGAGTATGACTCTTCAGAAGTCAGCGATGAGCTTCTGATGACCTACGGGATTTCTACAAGACCGGGGGCACACTGTGCGCCGCTGATGCATGAAGCATTTGGAACGGTTGAACAAGGGGCAGTACGTTTCAGCTTCTCGCATTATAATACAGAAGAAGAAGTAGAGACAGCGATCCAAGCAATCCGGGAACTGTCAGAAGAGTAGATGCAGAGACAATAAAAAGAAAAGAAAGTAAGTAGAAAACATGAGAAAGAAAGAATTGAAACTAGTGATCACTTTCCATACAACAGCAGATGCGATGGCGATGGAGAAAGCATGTAAGGAGCATGGAGCTGCCGGAAGACTGATCCCAGTTCCGCGTACAATCTCTGCGGGCTGTGGATTATCTTGGTGTGCAGATCTGACAGAGCGGGAAGCGTTAAAAAGCGTTATGGAGAAAGTCGGACTTCAAGAAGAAGAGATGCATGAGTGCATGGTATAAGAAGGAACAGAAATAAAAATTGTGAGGGTATCGCCCAATCATCTAATTGAATGATTGGGCGATACCCTCAATTTTTATTATATTCTGCAAACCTTTGTTCTTTGTTTGTGTTAATTTTTGGCGAGGAACTGTGCCAGTGTTCCCGGCAGAAGTTCTGCGCTGTATTTGCTCAGAGAGTAGGATCCCTGGCAGAGTAGCCAGTCGTAGATCAGTGAGCGTTCATACATCGTGTAGAGATGAACAAGTTCGTTTGCGGAGCGTTCAGAAGTAAACTCCCCACAGTTCTGTGCAGCTTCGATGATTTCCCGGATGCAGGTGAAATAGAATCGCTGATCATCTAGAAGTGCACGTTGGTCTCTTGTCGTCAGCTGCGAGGAGTAGAGTAGTGTCAGAAGTTCCATATCCACGCTTGTCTCGATCATCAGGAACAGTTCATAGTTCAAATAGAGAAGTTTGTCAGCGGCAGAAAGAGTTGGATCCATCGATGCGACAAGCTCTTCGTATTTATCATCAAACAGATAGGCAAGTGAGCCGAGCAGGGCATCTTTTCCTTTAAAATAATGATAAAAGCTGCCTTTGGATGTTCGGGAGGCAGTGATGATATCATCGATTGTCGTTGCGTGATATCCTTTTTTATAGAAAAGGTTCCATGCAGCTTTTACAATCTTACTCTTTGTAGTCTGTCGTTTTCTAGGCATAAGCTGCCTCCTTTCTTTTTGTGTGAAGATTATCCAACTTGGAACCCATACTTTAGCGGATCATCCGGATCGATCACATAGGTTGCTGCTCCGGTAATGTAGGCACTTCCGGTAATCTGTGGGATGATTGCTTTGTAGTTCCCGACAGTTGTTTCCCCTTTGACGATTCCGGTAAATTTAGAGCCGATGAAACTTTCATATACAAAAGGTTCGTTCATGCCGATTTGGCCGTGGGCATACAGTGCGGCAAGCTTTGCGCTTGTTCCGGTTCCGCAAGGAGAACGGTCAGCCATGTGGTCTCCAAAGATTACGACATTTTTCATGGTGCATCCAGGGGTTGTCGTAGAACAGTACAGTTCTGCGAGATCCACAGAAGTAATATCAAGTGTAGGGTGTTTGATTTTTACTTCTTCATTGACCTGTTTTACAAGCTGCATTCCAAAACGTGTCAGTTCCTGGATGTTTTCCGGTGTGACTGTCTTGCCGATCTGTGAGAGATCTACGAGAGCGAAAAAGCTTCCGCCGAAGGAAATATCGTACTTGATTTTTTTGCCGTCAATCACCGTTGTAAGATTTTCTTTATATAAGAAAGCAGGAACATTTGTGAGTGTGACGTTTAAGACTTTTCCATTTTTGACTTCTGCTTTTGTTCGGATCAATCCGGCAGGAGCATCCAATACCACTTCTGTATAAGGTTCCTTTGCCTCCACAAGCCCGGTTTCGATGAGTGCAGTGACAGAGCCGATGGTTCCGTGGCCGCACATATTCAGATATTCTCCGGTGTCCATGAAGATGACGCCAAAATCTGCTTCCGGATGGATCGGATCGGTCAGAAGTGCACCAAACATATCGTGATGTCCGCGCGGTTCGAACATTAGGGCAGTGCGGTATTTGTCATAATGTTTTGCAAGATAGTTCTTGCGCTCGATCATCGTATCTCCCTTTAATGGGGGGAATCCGGATAAAATAATTCGCGTAAATTCTCCTACGGTATGTGTGTCGATTGCTTTGAAAGCGGCCTCGAAAGAGTCCGTGTTTAAATGTGGATTGATTTCCATTGCGGTACCTCCGAAATTTTTATGTCAGCTGTATATAAGATAGCAGACTTGTTAATAGACTAAATACTAGAACGTAGTTCAGTTTTCTAATAGTATTATCAATGAAAAGTCCTAAAAAGTCAATGGAAAGTGGGAGTTTGAAAGAATAAATAAAATGAAAAAAGTTGGAATTTACTATTGAAAAACAGATAGGTTTGTGATAAAGTAAATGAGCAGAGAAAAATGCATATCTGGGGGTAGATGGGTAACTGGTGTGCCTCCTAGTCTTCAAAACTAGTGTGGGGCGTTAGGAGCGTCCCGGGTGGGTTCGATTCCCACATGCCTCCGCCAAAAGGAGAAAAGTTCCAGATGCATCCGCAGTCCGACTGAGAAGTCGAGAGAGGCTGTGGTTCCGGAAGATGCATTGCGTAGAATGTAAAGCACAGATGTCTTTGAGCGGCTTACATATAGATGTGCAGACTGGAATGGATATAGATGGTCAGTGATGACCGAGAACAGAATAGAGAATGTAGGGCTGTTGCTGTCAGAATACAGGGGCAGGCTTGATTAAATGATGAATGAAAAAGCTGAGTATTATACTCAGCTTTTAGTGAATACAGATAAAGGAGTCGAGAGCAGTGGGACGGGTACATATTTTATTAAAGCAGCATGTGGGGGCACCATGCAAGGCTGTCACGGAGCCGGGGGCGGATGTACAGAGAGGGACATTGATCGCAGTTCCGGACGGGTTTGGTGCCAATATATTTTCCAGTGTCTGTGGAGTTGTGGAGTCGGTAACTGACACAGAGATCGTCATCCGCAAGAAGGAAGAACAGCCAGAAAGTTATGTGAAGATTCCGGAAGGAACGAAGGCTGAGATGGTGGCCTATGCTGGTATCACCGGAATGGGCGGCGCGGGATTTCCGACAGCAGTGAAACTTTCCGCAGATTTGCACGGGGGATATATTCTTGTCAATGCGGCAGAATGCGAGCCGGGACTTTGTCATAACATCCGACAGATTGAAGAACAGTGTGACAAGATCATAAGGGGAGTAAAATATTGCATGGAGCTGACAAATGCATCCAAGGCGATTTTTGCAATTAAGAAAAAAAATGAAAAGGCAGTTCGCGTTTTAAAAGAAGCACTGAAAGAAGAGGAAGGAATCACACTTCATCTCTTGCCGGATATTTATCCGATGGGAGAAGAACGAGCAGTTGTAAGAGAGTGTCTTGGAGTGGAGCTTGGAGTGGATCAGCTTCCGACGGCAGCAGATGCAGTTGTAATCAACGTAGAGACCGTTTCTAGAGTGGCAGAGGCGATCGATGAGAGAAAGCCATGTTTTTCCAAGAATGTAACTGTCGTAGGAAAGTTAAACGGCGGCGAAGAGCCACATGTCTTTTTAGATGTTCCGATCGGGACGAGTATCGGGGAACTGATCGAGCGTGCAGGAGGGATTAATGGAATTTACGGAGAGATTATCGTGGGAGGACCATTTACCGGGCATGCAGCGCAGGAGGATACCCCGGTGACAAAGACAACCGGAGGGGTGATCGTGACGATTGATCTTCCAGATCTTCATGGGGCGCCGGTAGGACTTCTTGTCTGTGCCTGTGGTGGGACAGAGGAGCGTATGCGCGATATCTGTGCGAAGATGAATGGCAAGGTTGTATCGGTTGCGAGATGTAAGCAGGCCGTTGAGATGAAAAATGGTGCGTTAAAATGTGAGCGTCCGGGAAACTGTCCGGGACAGGTGAAAAACAGCATCCAGTTTAAGAAAGATGGATGTGAGTACATTATAATAGGAAACTGTTCGGACTGTTCCAACACAGTGATGGGATCTGCGCCAAAGATGGGGCTGAAAGTATTCCACCAGACAGATCACGTGATGCGGACAATTCACCATCCGCTGTACAGACACTTAAGAGTATCAAAGAAAGTAGAACAGGATATTTAATCTGCTTTCCGGTCTGGTGGACCGGGAAGCATTCATATAAGGAGGGACATGTTATGTCAATTACAGCAGAAACAGCAAAAGAACATGCGAAGGATCCAGCGGTGCTTTGCTGCCGGGCGGAAGCGGGGATTACGATTGGTGTTGAAAATTTGGAAGATCCAACGATTTTTGATGATCTTGTAGATTCTGGGCTTTTAAATCTGGATGGAGTTCTGACGATCGAGCAGATTCTTGGGGCGACATTGACGAAGACTTGTGATTCACTGACGCCACTTACACCGGATGTGGTAGCAGGAATCAAGGAAGTGGAACAGGAGATAGCTGTTGAAGAGCCTGCAGAAACAGAGGCAGAGCAAAAAGAGGAAGTGGCATCCAGTCAGAGTATTGTCACAACGGCTGGCGGTGTGTTAAAGATTCACATTGGAAAGGGAAAAGATATTGACATCGAAATTCCGACAGGAATCACAGCAGGTGCTGCAGGTGTGCAAATGCCAGCGCTGCAGCCAGCTTCTGTTGTGCCGGTTGCAGCGACGCCGGCAGCGGAAGAGAAACCTGAGAAGGTTATCAGAAGCCTGACAAGAAAGCATTTTAAAATTACAGAAGTAAAACGTGGACCGGAGACGAAGATCGAGGGAACTGTTTTATATATTCGAGAAGGGATTGAGGAGGAAGCAGCAGCTTCCCAGGAACTTGTCAATAGTCTGAAGATTGATATCATCACACCGGAACAGTATCATACATACTCTGAGACGATTATGGATGTACAGCCGATCGCAGCAAAAGAAGGGGAAGATGAGATTGGATCCGGTACAACAAGAGTGCTTGACGGCGTTGTTGTTATGGTGACAGGTACCGATGCAAATGGTGTTCAGATTGGAGAGTTTGGATCTTCTGAAGGAATTTTAGATGAAAATATTATGTGGGGAAGACCGGGAGCGCCGGAGAAAGGTGAAATCTTCATTAAGACAGAAGTGGTCATCAAAGAAGGTACGAATATGGAACGTCCGGGACCGCTTGCGGCCCACACTGCAACGGATGTGATCACACAGGAGATCCGCCTTGCCCTGAAGAAACTGGATGATACACTTGTTGTTGATACAGAAACATTTGAACAGGTGAGAAGACCTGGTAAGAAAAAAGTTGTGATCGTAAAAGAAATTATGGGACAGGGAGCGATGCATGACAATCTGATTCTTCCGGTAGAGCCGGTTGGTGTCCTTGGAGCAAAACCAAATGTAGACCTTGGAAATGTTCCGGTTATGGTATCTCCGCTTGAGGTACTTGACGGATGTATTCATGCGCTGACATGCATTGGACCTGCATCAAAGGAAATGTCAAGACATTACTGGAGAGAACCTCTTGTACTGGAAACCTTGTATGACAAAGAACTGGATCTCTGCGGCGTTATTTTTGTAGGAAGTCCTCAGATCAATTCGGAGAAATTCTACGTGTCAAAGCGTGTCGGAATGATGTGCGAAGCTCTGGATGTAGACGGAGCATTTGTCACAACCGAAGGGTTTGGAAACAATCACATCGATTTTGCAAGCCACATTGAACAGATTGGTATGAGAGGAATTTCTGTAGTTGGGATGTCGTTCTGTGCAGTGCAGGGAGCGCTTGTTGTCGGAAATAAATATATGACCAATATGGTTGATAACAATAAATCGGAATCCGGAATCGAGAATGAAGTGCTCGCATGCAATACACTCTGTCATGAAGATGCAATTCGTGCGCTTTATATGCTGAAAGCAGATATGGCGGGAGAAGAGATCAAGAAGCCGGAGAAAAAATGGAATCCAAATGTGAAGGAAAATAACGTGGAGCTGATCTCTAATGTGACTGGGAAACCGGTAGAACTTGTGGCAAATGAACAGTCTCTGCCAATGAGCCAGAAGCGAAAAGAAAAATACGACTAAAATTTTGCGGCAGCCAGAAACTGTCGGAAAGTCGATAGCAGGTGATGACATGAAGTATGGGGATAAGATCATTCGGATGGAAGGGGTGATCGTGGAGGTACATGATGGCTGTGTGGGGATTGATTTGAAAGGTCGTCTCGGCTATCTGAAAGTACCGATGCGGATGTTGATCACAGACTATCCGGTGAAGGTGGGACAGGAAGTTGCATGGAACATGAGTTTTGTGGAACAGATGGGCCCTGAGATCAATGAAAAATATATGAGCAATCTGATGACGTATCAGAAGCGTCAGGAAAAAATGCGTGCGAACAATAGAGATGATGAGGAGGTAACGCAATGAGCTTAACAGTAGTGAAAGGTATGCAGTCGGAAATCTTTGTTCCGATCACACCGCCGGCTGTATGGACTCCGGTGAAGAAAGAGCTGAAAGATATGACGATCGCGCTGGCAACAGCAGCGGGTGTTCACCATAAAAGCGATGAGAGATTTAATCTTGCAGGTGATTTTACTTGGAGAAAAATCACAGATCAGATGAAATCCGATGAATTGATGGTATCCCACGGTGGATATGACAATGGGGATGTCAATAAAGACATCAACTGTATGTTTCCGATTGACCGGATCCATGAACTGGCGAAGGAAGGATTTATCAAAGCGTGCGCGCCAGTGCATGCCGGATTTATGGGAGGCGGCGGAAATCAGGAGAAGTTTAAACATGAGACAGGCCCTGCGATTGCTCAGATGTTTAAAGAGGAAGGCGTAGATGCAGTGATCCTTACTGCTGGTTGAGGTACCTGCCACCGCTCTGCAGTACTGGTGCAGAGAGCGATTGAGGAAGCGGGAATTCCGACAATTATTATTGCGGCACTTCCGCCGGTTGTACGTCAGGCTGGAACCCCTCGTGCGGTAGCGCCGCTTGTTCCGATGGGAGCAAATGCGGGAGCGCCGAACGATGTAGAGATGCAGACTGCAATCGTAAAAGCGACATTGGAACAGCTCATAGAGATTGAAACTCCTGGAAAGATTGTTCCGCTTCCATTTGAATATGTAGCGAAAGTATAATCATGTGTAATATCATATAAAAAAGAAAACGTGTATGAGAACTATTTCTGGTAGAGTGAGTATCAAAGGAACGATGCGAAGAAAGAGAATGGGAATTCATACACGTTTTTTTAATTGCTTTTTGTAATAGGTGTGAAGGGAAAAGCAGATGTGAAAGAAAGGGGAAAGAAAAGTGGAAGAAATCAGAAAGCGGCGTCTTGTCATTAAAGCTTTTCATGCAGAAACTGTTCGGGAAGGGCAAGAAAATCGGATCACAAGGGCGAGGGAGATAGAAGTAGCACCAGAATCTTTTGCAGAAAAAGCGGATCATGAGATGATTGAACAGATTCGTATTCGGCTTGTGCATCCAGATCAGTATCAGGAGGAGACAAATAGCATTATGGATGTAATTCCGATTTCAGCAAAAGTGCTAGGAGAAATCGGTGAGGGAGTGACACACACCGTGACAGGAGCTTATGTATTGTTAACCGGGGTGGATGTAGATGGAATCCAGACAGCGGAATTTGGATCATCGGAAGGGGTGATCGAGGAGCAGATCGCATGGGGGAAATCTGGAACACCTAAGCGGGGAGATGAACTGATTTTGTTTGAGGTGACGTTCTGTGCCGGTAAGGGGCAGGATCGTGAGGCGGTCACAAGGGCGCATGCGCTCTGCGATGAATTTGTCCAGCAGTACCGGGAGTGTTTAAAAAAGCTGCGCGGGGAACAGTGTACAGAGCGGAGAGAGTTCTATGATATTGAGAGACCGGGAAGAAAGAAGGTTGTGATTGTAAAACAGGTGGCTGGTCAGGGGGCAATGTATGACATGCAGCTCTTTGCAAAAGAACCATCAGGAATGGCAGGAGGCAGATCTATCATTGATATGGGAAATATGCCTCTGGTCGTAACACCGAATGAATACCGGGATGGAATCTTGCGATCCATGCAGTAAGGAAAGAAGGAGGAAAAAGCGATGGGAATCGGACCGTCTACAAAAGAAACAAGCCTGCATCATTTTCGGGATCCGCTTCTGGATGTAATATCTTCGGATGAAGAACTTGATCTGTTAGGCATTATTATAGTAGGAACTCCTGATAATCAGGAAGAAAAAATGCTCGTAGGAACGAGAGCTGCCGTGTTGGCGGAGAGTATGCGGGCAGATGGGGCAATCATTTCTGCGGATGGATGGGGGAATAGTGATGTGGATTATGTCAATACGGTGGAGCAATTGACAAAGAGAGGAATTGCTGTCTCTGGATTGAAGTTTGTTGGGACTTCCGGCGGTTTTGTTGTGGAGAGCCCGAATCTGAATGCAATCGTAGATATTAATAAGAGTAAGAGTGGTACAGAGACGTGTGTGCTTGGAGAAAATAGTGTGACAGAGCTGGATGCGAGAAAGGCTGTGGCGATGTTAAAGCTAAAGATGAGAAGAGGATAAAGAAAAAGACGAAAAAAGACATGCCTGCAAGATGACTGACTAAGCTGCGGCATGTCTTTCTTCTATATTTATTGAGAGGTTTGTTGCTTTGCAATCCGTTATATTAAAAGAGGGGGAATGGATATTGGATTGAATTTCGCACAAACTGTCTATTGGGGGAAACAGTTTTTTCAAATCCTTGCAAAAGCAACAGTTAGTGGTATAAAGTTATAAAAGATAGGCTGAAAAAAAGACAGTATCCTCCTGAAGATCACCGCCTTTGGTCTGCATCACTAATATAACTTCGGTGATAGTATAAAGCCGGAGTCGAAAATTGTCAATAGGAAAGAAGAAAAAAATTGTACATTAAAAAATACAATAAAAAATCGAAAAAAATGTAAAAAATAGTTGCAAAACTAAAAAGTATCTTGTATACTAAGAGAGCTGTGACATGATAGCGATGAAGCGTGAGGTTGCTGCTTAACATAGCAGGTGTTCCGTGGAGCGAATGTCAAGTTAGGAAACTGGCGACAAGTCACTGTACGAATCA